>Ga0315902_10001654_pt1 | contig 35562 bp, 31 predicted proteins | sample LakEriMetagenome_9_FD_203523 | JGI IMG/M metagenome (GOLD analysis project Ga0315902, IMG submission 203523) | Freshwater fungal communities from buoy surface, Lake Erie, Ohio, United States - Buoy 12 MA117 | ecosystem: Environmental > Aquatic > Freshwater > Lake > Lake biofilm | place: USA... | reverse complement strand
GGCCCAGTCGCCTTCGGCCTGGGCGCGGTCGAGTTCAACCTTCAGCGCGGCGAGCCGTTCGCGCAGCGGTGCCGGCGAGCGCGCTGCGGCGGCCTCGCGCGTGGGCGACAGCTTGCGCTCGAAGGCGCCGCGCCGCTCGTCGAGCATGGTCACGTAGATCTGGAGTTGGGCTTTTGCATCGACCAGGCGGCCATCGAAGTGGCGCAGGTCGCGCAGGTGGCGCCAGCCGGCCTGGAAGGCGTGTTCGGCGATCAGCGGCGCCAGCTGCGCGGCGTACGGCGGCGGCGACGCGGGCAATGCACTCGCGCTGGCCCAGGCGTGCAGCGCGGGCGCGGCGTTGGCCGCCAGCAGCGCCTGAATGAAGCTGCCGTCGGCCACCGCCTTGGCGGCGCTGGCCAGTGCGCCCTGCTCGCGGTCGTAGTGCGCGATGGCCTGCTCGTAGGCGGACAGCGCCTGGGTCGGCGCGCCCAGGTCGGCCAGTGCGTGCGGCAGCGCGATGTGGGCCTCGAGCACGGCACCGTCGCCGACGGCCGGCGAGCCCGCCGGCGACAGCAGCGTGCGCCAGGCCACCAGCGCCTGGCGCGGCCGGCCGGCGACCGTCTGCGCCCAGCCCAGGGCCAGCAGCGCGCGCCCGGCCTCGGGCCCCTGCAGCCGGATTCGGTTCAGCGCCAGCTCCGCCGCAGTGCCCTCGCCGGCCCGCAGCGCAACGAGGCCAAGCGCCAGGTTGGCGCGGTCGCGCAGGGCCTTCTCTTCGTCGTTGCGCGCCGGGCCGTGCAGCCCCACCAGCTGCAACCAGCGGATCGCGCCTTCGCGGTCACCCTGGCGCAGCAGCGCGACGCCGAGGTTGAAGCGCGCCGTCAGCGTCGCTTCGGTCGGAGCGCCGGGCGGCAAGGTGTTCAGGATCGCGGCCGAACCGGTGGCGTCGCCCTGCAGGAGCCGCAGCTGCGCGCCGAGCAGCACCCGTTCGATCTGCAGCGGCTTGGCCAACTCGCGGCTGCCGATGCGCGCGAGCGCAGCTTCGGCCGCCGCCGTCTCGCCGCGCTCGTGACGCACCCGCGCCAGGTGGTACCAGGCGCGGTCGTGCACCGCCTGAAGGGCCGGATCGGCGAGCACACGCTCGAAGACCGCGGCCGCGTCGTCGTGCTGGCCCCAGGCCAGCAGCACGCCGCCCCGCAGCAGCTCGGCCTCGGCGGCGTGCGGCGCCAGGCGGGCGAAGTTCTGCGACACGCCGATCGCCATCAGCGTGTCCAGCGTGCGTTCCTGGTGGTGCTGGAACAGCACCTCGCCCCAGTGCGGCGCGCGCACTTCCACCGCCGGCAGCGTCTGCGCGCCGGCCAGGCTCGCCAGCGACCCCATGGCCGCGACGATGAACCCGCGAGAACAGCGCCAGATGCGCATCACTGCCAAACCTTGACCTCGAACTCGGGCTGCAGCTTGGCCTGCACGTCGCGGATGCGCAGCTCGATGTAGCGCGGCTCGCTGCCCTTGTCGAACTTGACCGTGGTGCCGCGCTTGTAGTCGCGCTCGTGCGGGCCGCGGCCGGTGAAGAACGCATCGATCCGGTGCTCGCCGCTCTTCACGTTGGCCAGCACCAGGCGCTGCACGCCACCGCGGTGCAGGGCCTGAACCTCGAGCGGTGAGTACAGATGCTGGGCGACGACCTTGTCGTCGAGCACGACCCGCACCGACTCCAGCTCGAACAGCCGGCCGACGTCCATCGACACGAAGATCGCGACCTGGGTGCCGGCCGGGAACAGCAGCTCCTCTTCGAGGATCAGCAGGTCGCGGTTGAGCTGGATCAGATCGGCCTTGAGCTGCTGGATGCGGGTTTCCAGCGGCGCTGGGGGTGGGGGCGGCGTTGCGGGTGCGGCAGCGCTCGCAACGCTCGCGGCACTCGCCACGCTCGCCGCGACTTCCGGCGCGGAGGCCGCGCTTGCAGGAGCAGACGCGGCGGCAGCGGCAGGGGCCGCGGGCGCCACGGGCTTGTCCTGCGCACCGGCCGGCAAGGCCCAGAGCGCCAGCAGCAGCGGCAGCAGCATCGCCACGGCGAGGGCAACGCCCAGCAGCCGGCTCAGCCAGTGGGTTCGGCGGCGACCGCTTTCGGGCGGCTCGCCGATCGTGGTGTCGAACGAGGTGTCGAGCAGGCCATGCATGGCAAGGTCCTCGGGGTGCGAAATCTAGAAGCGGCCGGCCAGCACCACTTGCATGACGTTGGCGTCGTACGCGTAGGGTCGCTGGTTGCGCAGGTCGATGAACTCGGGGAAGCGGAAACGCTTGCGCTCGAACACGCCGGTGACCTGCACGCCGTAGCGCTCGGCCCAGGCGGCGGCCGGCTTCCAGGTCAGCTTGGCGCCCAGGCCCAGCGAGTTGAAGGCCGAGAGCTGCCGGTTGCGTGTCACGAAGACGGTGTCGACCTGGGCGTTGTCGGCGTAGAACAGCGCCGCCGTCTGCTTGTGGCTGCGCAGCGAGACGTCGAGCAGCCACTGCGGGCCGAACTTTCGCGTGCCGGCGATCTCGATCGTGCGGCCGCGAACATCCCACGTGTCCCAGTAGGCGCGCGCCTCGATCCGCAGCGCGGTGTCGGGCAGCACCTCGGCCAGGCTGCGCAGCTTGACGGCCCGGCCGGTGCGCGTGCGTGGCAGCCGTTCGGGCACGAAGGCGCCGAACACGCGCGCCGCGCGATACGGACTGCCGAGGTAGCCGTCTTCGGAGATCGCCTCGGCGTTCAAGCTCATCAGCCAGCGCGGCGACAGGATCTGGGTCACGCCGGCGCGGTACTGCCAGCGCCGCACGTCGTCGAAGAACACCTCGCGGCGGTCGGTGCGTCCGACCCGGTCGCTGCCGCGCGTGAAGCCGAGCGAGAGCGTCGTCATGCCACCGAAGACATCGGCCGCGACATCGGCATTGACGGCATTGGCCTCGTAGTCGGGCTCGCGGCTGGTCGAGCCCGACAGCGTCAGCACGCTGTTGCCGACCAGCCAGTCGGCGCCGAAATCCCAGGCGGTGCGCTTCTCCTTGAACGGACTGGCCGTCGTGACGACATCGATCGAGGCATTGCTGACCGCGTCGATGTAGTAGCCCGCCGACAGCGACACCCGCTCGCCGAGCTTCTTGCGCACCAGGAAGGCCGGGCCGTCGGCCTTGACCCCGCCGCCGTCGTAGACGTGGAACATCGCCTCGGCCTTGTCGTCGGGCAGCACCGCGGCCGGGGCGACAGTTGCCGCGCCAGCGGCCGCCAATCCGCTGAACAGCCCCCTCACCCCTGCCCTCTCCCGCCAGCGGGAGAGGGAGTTCGACAGCCAGCGCCACAGTCCCACGGCCCCCTCTCCTGCCAATTCTGGGGAAAGCTCTCCGGCCCCCTCTCCCGCAGGGCGGGAGAGGGCTGGGGTGAGGGTGGGAGAAGTCCCGGCTTCAGTTGCAGCCACAGCCGCCCCCTTGCACGCCCACCGCGCCGCGGGCGCCCTCGCGCACCGAATGGATGTGCTCGCGGTGGCGGTCGGCCAGGCTGGCGCGCGACCACTGCATCACGGGGTCGGTGAGCCGCTCTCGCTCGTAGGGCTTGACCCAGGGCTCGATGGGCTTGATCGCGCAGCCGCTGCCGAGCAGCGCCAGCACGAGCGCCAACGAGGTGCCGACGAGGCCGCGTTCTGGTCGCATCGCGCTCACTCCTTGACCAGCTCGCGGAGCTGGGCTTCGTAGGTCTTCTCCAGGCCGTCGCGGTAGCCGAGGTGGATGTGGCGGACACGGCCGTCGCGGTCCAGCAGCACGGTCGAGGGCATGGCGTCCAGGTCCCAGGCCCGGCTCACGGTCTTGGCGGTGTCGAACAGCGTGGCAAAGCGCAGGTCGAGCTTCTTGGCCATCGCCGCGGCGGCCTTGGCGTCGTTGTCCACCGAAACGCCCAGCAGCAGCACGCCGGCGCTGCGGTACTTGTCGTGCAGCCGGTTCAGGTGCGGCAACTCGATCAGGCACGGGCCGCACCAGGTGGCCCAGAAGTTCACGAGCACGACCTGGCCGCGCTGCTCGGCCAGGCGCAGGTTGCCCCCCAGGCTGCTGGGCAGCGTGAAGTCCGGCGGCAGCGCCTTGGGCTTGACGCTTGTGGCGTGGGCCACGCCGGCAAACCAGGGCGCCACCAGGCTGGCGGCGAGGCCAGCGGCGACGGTGCCGGCAAAGGTGCGGCGGGCCGGGTCGAGATCGGGCGTCGACATCATGGCGGCAGGGTCAGAAGAAGACGCTGGCGGTCAGGCTCAGCTCGGGATTGCGGGTGGTCTCGCGCCGACCCAGCAGGTCGAGCGCGAAGTGGTGCTGGCGAACGTCGGCGCTGATCGCAAAGCGATTCCAGACGAAGACGCGGTAGCCGAAGCCGTAGTGCACGGTCTGCTTGCGCTGGTCGGCGAACTTGGTCGTGCCGATTCCGCCCAGGAGATACAGCGCTGCCGGCATCGCGCGCTTGCCGCCGAGGAACACCTCGCCGGGCAGGATGTTCCAGCCGGCCGCGACGTTGGCGTAGTCCAGTTTCTGCTCCGGTTTGGCGAACAGGCCGCCCGGCAGCACGCGGCGGAAGTTTTCGTCGCTGACGGTGGTCTGGCCGACCGTCGCGAGCACGAAGAAGTCTTCGGTGATGTGGTAGCCCAGCTTGAAGCCGGAAACGTTGCCATTGCCAAAGTTCTGTGTCGAATAGCTACCGGCAAAGGCCGAGACCTCGAAGTCGCGGCTCGGGAACCGCGGCAGCTTGACCTCGCGCCGCACGACCCGCGGTTCGATGGGCTGGGGCGAGGCGGCCGCGGGTACTGGCGAAGACGCCGCCGTCTGGCCGTGAGCCGAAACGGTCGCCATCAGGGCGAGGGCAGCGAACAGGCGGATCGATGACATGGAGGTGTTCGAGGAGGATCAGAACGAAAACGCCAGGCCGGCGGTGAGCGCCCGGTACTCGGGGCTGCGGTCGTCGGCCACGAAGGCGGTGTACAGGGTCCAGTCGGCGCGCACGATCAGGCGGGGGCCGGCGCGCCAGCGCAGGCCGATGCTGGCGCTGGCGAGCCGCGCGTCGGTGAACTTCGCGCCGACGAGGCTCGTGTTCGGGAAGTTGCGGAACTGCCCGAGGCCGACACTGGCAAAGGGCGACCACGCCGCCTGGCCCCAGGGCTCGGCGACCAGCGAGGCGTGCCAGAAATCGGTCCCCGAGAACACGCCCTGGACCTGACCGGTGGCGAGTTCGACACCGAAGATCTCGCTCGCGCGCACATGGGCCCAGAGCTTGAGCATGCTCTCGCCGTCGAAACGTCCCCAGCTGCCCCCCATCTCGACACGACGGGCGAGCAGGCCGTCGACCATCAGATCACGCAACGAAGTGGCACCCCCGGCCAGCGTGCGTTCGATCTGCGCCCGCGGCACCCAGCCGCGAGCACCTTCCTGCGTGCGGACCAGGAACCAGTCCGTGCGCCGCATCTCGATGGCAATCCAACGCCCGCGTTCGACGACAAAGAACACCGGGAAGCCACGCCCCGGGCCGCTGTGCAGTTCCAGGAAGGGGTCCTCGACGGTCAGGTGGCCGTCCGGCACCGGGCGGTCCACGCCCGGCGTGGCCGGCAGGATCTGCGCCTGGCTGGGCAGGGCCAGCAGCAGCAGCAACAGCAGCAGCGACGCCGCCACGCCACCGTGTGCTGGCGCCATGCGGGCTGTCGCCGTCGTGCCTGTCCTCTGTGTCCCTCGCGTCATGCGCGCCCTCGTGGTGTTGTCTTGTGGCCCACTCATGCGGGCGATAGAGCCGTCACGGCCCGCTCATGCGGGCCCTGGGTCGGGGTCATTGGGTGTTGCAAGCCCCCGTGTTCAGATCTGCCGGTGTGAACAAGGCCGCTGCGGCGGGGCTGAACTCGTCCTGGCCCTGCGGCATCGGCCGTTCGATCCAGTATCGGATCAGCCGGGCCGCGGGATCGTCAGGCGACTCGAAGATCAGGCCGCCGCCGTGAAGCACGTTGCGCACCAGGGGCTTGTTCAGCAGCCGGCTCTGCAGCGGCTGGCCGATGGCCACCTCGCCGGCCGACGAGAAGTAGTTGCGGTACATCTCGGTGTTGCGGATCTGCGCCGGGGTCAGCGTCAGATCGACCGGCAGCGCGCTGCCCACCAGGCGCAGGGCACCGCCGGTGCCGCTCGCGTTGTCGTGGCACCCCGCACTGGCGCAGGTGTTGATCGACGGAACGCCGTTGATCACGACCCGCAGCGGCGTGTTCAGCACCGGCTGGATGCAGCGCTGGAAGTAGACGAACGACAGCCGGCCGGCGTTGTTGTCCGCCACCGGCGGGTTGGCGACCTGCGGCGGGTTGTCCAGCGCGCTGTCGCCACCGCCGCAGGCCGACAGGCCAAGGGCCAGGGCCAGCAGCGCAGACCACCGCGCGAAAGGGATCGAAGATCGTCGTGGCATCGTCAGTTGTTGCTGCAGCCGCGCGCGATCCACTGCGAGATGCGGCGGTAGGCGTCACCGGTCGCCGGCAGCAGGGCTTCGGTCTGCGTCAGGGCCCCATTGGGGTGCGGAATGGTCGAGGGCCGCGCAAGCAGCGGGTTGCGTTCAGGGCGGCAAGTGTCGCTGACCATCGACAGCGTCGCACCGTAGTCGCCCTCGGGACTGCCGGTGAGCACGAAGCGATTGCGCTGGAACCCGGCACCCGGGGTGTGACAGTTGACGCACAGCGCACGCAGCGTCGGTTGCACCTCGGCCTCGAAGCTGGTCTGCGACAGCGCGGTCACCGTGCGCAGGTTGCCGGCAGCGGTGAACGGGTCGTTGACGTACTGGCCGCCCAGATCCATCCATTCCGACACCAGGCGCTTCTCCGCCTTGTTCAGCAGCAGCGAGTGGTCGGGCACCGAAACCAGCGTCGGCGTCGAGGCCGGTGGCGCCGGATACGCGACGCGGCTGTCGGCGCCGGCGAGCAGGCTCTGGCCGAACAGGATCTCGCCGAGCCGGCTCTTGCGCGTCTGGCCGGCGGTGCTCATGGCGCCCGAACTGGTGTTGACCAGGGCCGGGCCGCGGATGACTTCCGGCACGCCGTTGACGACCCGGATGCGAGGCTGGCCCGTGGCCGCGTCGAGTTGCGGCTCGCCCATCAGCAGCTCTTCGTAGCTGACGATGCGACCGGTGCCCGAGACCGTGCCCAGCAGGTTGGTGCGCGCCGTCTCGCCGTGGCAGGCGACGCAGGTGTGGCTGCCGCCAGGTCCGCGCACCTTTTCCCAGATCGGCTGGATGTGGTCCGGGTAGTTGACGTAGCCGCGCTGCGGCACGGGCGTCGTCAGGTCGTCGGCCGGGTCGACGTTGCCGGCGTAGCGCAACGCGAGGGTCGGCCGGGCCTGCACGCCGGCCCGGGTGGTGTCGGCCCACACGTCGCTGAACACCGGGCTGGCGGCCAGCAGCAGCGCCGCCGGGTCGAGCCGGGTGCGCAGGCTGGCGAGCGTCTCGCCGCTCTGGTGCTGCGAGGCCATCGACGGCATCAGCGCCGCGGGCATGGTGTTGACGACCGAACCGGCATTCAGCGCCGCACCGCGACGCGGGCTGTGGCAGCCGTCGCAGGTGCGACGCTCGCCGGGGCGGACCTGGATCCAGTTGGTGTGGGTCTGGAAGGCGCGGCCCTGTTCGTCGACCACCGACAGCGCCAGCGGAATGTCGGCCGGCACCTCGAGCTTGAACGAACCGTCGGGTTCGATCGGTGCATAACCGATGATCTGCTGCTGCTCGAAATCGGTCTCGCCGATGGCGCCGCGGGTGCCGGTCATGCCGGAGGGCGGCCCGACGGCGCGGATGGCCCGCACGAAGCGCACCGGCGCGCAGCCATAGGCCGGGTCGGCCGGGTCCTTCATGCGTACCAGATCGGCGACCTGGCTGCGCGTCTCGGTCGGGTCGGCGTTGGCGACCGCCCGCATCGCGATGGCGCGGTCACAGCCGGCGCGGCGGTCGGCCGCGACGAGCATGTTCTCGGACATCCGGTTCAGGCCGTCGGTGTCGTAGACGCTGCGGACCTCGATCAGCGCCATGCCGCGCGCGGCCAGCGCATCGTCCACCGTCGTCGGCTGGGCGGCACTGGGCTCGGTGCGCGGTTGCAGCGCGATCGGGTCGACGTACATGAAGCCCGGTGGCGGCGCCGCGACCAGGGTCCAGGTCTGGGGGCCGGGGTCGAACATCCACACCGCGTAGGCCGCCGGCGCGTTGTCCTGGATCGGATCGGCAGCACGGTCGGCCATCGAGCGGTTGGCGGTCTGAACGCGCGCGATCTCGTCGGTGGTGAGGTTGGCGCAGGCGGTGACGACGCCGTTGCGGGTCACCTCGCAGGGGCGGTACGACAGCAGGATGCGATCCGTGCCGTCCCACAGCGGGAACGGCGTCGTCACGCGGCCGAAGGTCGACAGCCCGCGACCGTCGGACAGTTGCCGGTCGGTGCCCTGGCGCTGGCCGCCGGCGGCAGGCACGTTGCGCGAGGCCGGGGTGTTGAACTCGCTGTAGTTCGCGGCGTCGATGAACTCCAGCGAGCCGCCTTCCTGGGTGCCCGACAGCGACATCAGCGTGCTGGCCAGGAAGCCCTTGTACTTGCCACGCGGGTCCATCTCGCGCGGGTGCAGGTAGCTGTTGCCCGGGCTGTGTGCGCCGTAGAGCACGAACATGTCGGTGCCGTCGGGCTTGGCCTTGAAGATCGCGAAGCGGTTGCGGTCGCCGACGTGCTCCCAGCGCGAGAACAGGATGTCGCCGTTGGCGCGCACGACCGGGTTGCGCTCATGGCTCATGTTGAAGCTGATCTGCTTCAGGTCGCCGCCCGTGGCGTTGATGGTGTGCAGGTTCAGCACCCGCTCGCGTTCGTACTCGTCCAGCGTGTGGTACGCGCGACCGAAGCGGGTGTCGGTGCTGCTGAAGTGCTGTCGGTTGCTCGCGAAGACCACGCCCCGGTTGGCCGGCAGGTAGGCCGGGTCGACGTCATCGTGCTGGTTGCTTGCCGTGAGACGGCGGAACGTGCCCTGGATCAGCGCGTCGCCTTCGAGCGCGCGCATTTCGTACTCCCAGAGGTTCCAGCGACCCGTGCAGGCCCGCGCGCCCGTGGCCGTGCCGTCCACGGTGGCGGTGTTGCTCGCCGGGCAGCGCATCGCGAAGACGACCTTCCTGCCGTCCGGGCTGGCCTCGGGGTCGGACACATCGCCGACGCCCTGCGTGAAGCGCGCCGTCAGGTTGTGCTCGCGGGCGCTGGGGCTGCTCTTCTCGCGCAGCAGCAGGTCGCCGCCCGGTGCGGTGGGCGTGCCGTCGGTGGGGTTCATGCCCAGCGTGGTGGCGCGCTTGGCATAGACGATGGGCACGTCGCCCTGCACGACGACCGTGTCGCGCGTATCGCCATCTCCGCTGCCGCCCAGGCAGCCGGCGATGGTGGCCGCCACGGCCAGGCCGCCCAGCGCGGCGATCAGCGTGCGATTCAAACCTGAGGTCATGGACATGCCGGAGACTTTCTGGGGTTCGTTCTGGGACACGGTGCCGGCTCAGGCCACCGCGGCGGCAGGTCGCGAGACCAGCGGTGAGCTCGATTCGGGAAGGGCGACCGCTGGCCGCAGCGCCTGCGCCAGGCCCCGCGAGTAATGCAGCCGGCCGCCAGCGTCGACCAGCACGGCGTCGAGTCCGGGTGCGTTGTGCGCCAGCAGCGGCATGCCGCGCTGTGGCCCGAGCACGAACAGCGCCTTGCTCCAGGCCTCGGTGGCGAGGCCGGCGTGGACCGACGCGTCGGCGATCGTCGTCACGCTGCGCGCGCCGATGGCGGCGCTGCCGGTTGCGGGGTCCAGCAGGTGGTGGTGGCGCACACCGTCCTTGACGAAGGCACGCTCGTAGTCGCCCGAGGTCGACACCGCGCAGTCCACCAACGGCAGCACGGCAATGGGTTCGGCGGTCGCGGCGGTTGCGGCCGCGCCCTCGACCCTGGGGTCGCGCACGGCAACGCTCCAGGGCCGTCCTCGGCGGTCGCCGATGACGCGGCTGTCGCCCCCTGCGGACAACCAGGCGTGCTGCACGCCGTGACGCTGCAGGGCAGCCGCGGCGCAGTCCACCGCATGACCCTTGGCAAAACCGCCGAGGTCGATGCGCATGCCCGGGCGGCCAAAACGCAAGGTGCCGCGCACCGGGTCGAGATGCAATTCGCGCCAGCCGATGGATTCGCGGGCACGGCGCAGCGTCACCATGTCGGGTGCGATGCCGGCCCGGTAGTCGTAGTGCTGACCGGCAGCGGCATAGCTGATGTCGAAGGCGCCGTCCGTGGCGGCTGAAAACGCCAGCGCCTGGGCCAGCAGGCCGCAGACCTCTTCGCTCAGCGCGACCGCGTGGCTGCCGGCCTCGCGGTTGATGCGCGACAGCTCGCTGGTGGCCTTGTGCGGCGACAGCAACTCGTCGATGCGCCGCATCTCGGCCATCGTCAGCGCCCAGGCGGCGTCGGCCTGGGCGATGTCGTGCGCGGTGCGGGAGGGCAGCGCGCTCCACCACTTCAGCACGATCGCGGTGCCCATGCACACGCCTTCGCGTTCGAGCCAGCCGCCGACGCAGGGAGGCGCCTTGGCCGATCCGAACAACGGCAGGCGGCGCTGGGCCGGATCTCGTGGACGGGAAAAGAACATGGCGGGGCGAGGAGCGGATTCGTTCTTGGGGCTGAGCGGCAGGCCCTGGGGCACACGACCTTTCAGCATCTGGGAACCGACGGTAGCCGGCTCGGTGAACTGTCGCAGTGAGCCTTGGTGCCCGTCTGCATGCAGTTGCTTCAGTTGTAGAGGGGAGGACCCGCCGCTGTTACAACTCGGCCGAAGACCGGTAATTCGTCACGCTTTGGCCGCCCCGATGTTCAGGGGCCCGTCGCCCACGACAGACCGGCGCCATGACGGCGCACGCCTCACATGCCCTTGAACAGGCCCGTGTAGCTGCGGCTGACTTCAAGCTTCTCGTTGCTGCCCTTGACGCTGACGATCTGGCGGCCGCGGTAGTCGCGCACGACGCTGGCCACGGCGTTGACGTTGACCAGGGTGCTGCGGTGGATCTGCCAGAACCTGGCCGGGTCGAGCTCGTCGACGAGTTCCTTGATCGGCTTGCGGATCAGCGCTTCGACGCCTGCGGTCTGGACCCGGGTGTACTTCTCGTCGCTGACGAAGAACAGCACCTCGTCGGTGGCGATCATCTGGATCGTGCTGCCGACGTTGGCCTGGATCCACTTCAGGTACTGCGGTGCCTGGCCGCTCATCCGCGCCTGCAGCTGGTGCAGGATCTGCTGCAGCGGCTGCGCGGGTGCGACGTCGGCCGGCGCATCGCGGCCTTCGGCGCGCGCTGCCAAGCGCTTCTTGATGCGGCCGACCGTGACTTCGAGCCGTGCCCGTTCGGCCGGCTTGAGCACATAGTCGGCAACCCCTTGCTCGAAGGCCTCGACCGCGTACTGGTCGTAGGCGGTGATGAACACGATCTCCGGCAGAAGCACCTCGTCGTGCTCGCCATCCCCCTCGCCATCCGATTCATCGTCCAACGCCAGCTGCGCGATCTGGCGCGCCGCCTCGACGCCGGTGAGTCCGGGCATGCGGATGTCCAGGAACACGATGTCGGGCCGGTGGGCCTTGACCAGCTCGACCGCTTCAAGACCGTTCTTGGCCTCGGCGACGATCTGGAGCTCGGGCCAGACTTCGGCCAGCCGGGCACGCAGTTGCTCGCGCATCAGGCGCTCGTCGTCGGCGAGGATGGCGCGGGGGGCGGTGGCGGTGTTCATCGTCGGTGATGCTACGGCTTGGGCTTGTCGCCGGGGCTCAGGCCAGCAGCTTGAACAGCAGCAGCAAGGGCAGCCACAGCGGCAGCGTCACCAGCAGCAGCACGAGCCCGACGACACCCAGCGACAGCGCCAGACTGCCGAGCACGACGACGAGCACGAAGCCGACCAGCAGCGGCACGCCCACCAGCAGCAGCGCGCCCAGGGCCAGCACGCCCAGCACCACCGCCAGCAGCACGCCGCCAACCGCCATCATGACCCCGGTCGAGATTCCCCACTCGGCCCAGCCGAACTCCGACAGCTGCCCATGCGCGTCGTCCACCGACAGGTGCAGCCCGTCGCGCGCTCCGTCGACCAGGGCCGCGAGACCGAGGCCCAAGGCCACCAGCAGCAAGACCGAAAGCACGGCCGCCGCCAGCAGCCAGCGTGCCCAGCGGCGAGGCCGGCGTGGCGCAGGCGCGGGCGGCAGGGGCGCCGACCGTTCTGCGCCGTCCAGGGTCAGTGCGGGATTGCTCATGCGGCGGCTCCTTCCAGGCTCTTGTAGGGGACGGTGATCGACACGACGGTGCCGCTCGGGGAGTTTTCGGCGACCGTCAAGACGGCCCGCGGCCCATACAGCATCTGCAGGCGCTCGCGCACGTTGGCCAGGCCGACGCCGGTGCCGGCGGTCGCGGCCTTGCCGAAGCCCAGTCCGGTGTCGGCCACGGTCACCTGCAGCTTGCCGTGCACGACCTCGGCCACCACACGCAGATGACCACCTTCGGCCTTGGGTTCCAGGCCATGCTTGATCGCGTTTTCGACCAGGGTCTGGATCATCATCGGCGGGAACTCGGCCGAGTTCAGGCCCTCGGGCACCGCGATCTCGGTCGTCAGGCGTTCTTCCATCCGGACCTTCAGGATCTCGAGGTAGGGCCGGATCACGGCGATCTCGCGCCCCAGTTCGCGCACGCCGGCATTGCCCCCGTTGCCGCCGTTGCCACTGGCCTCGCGCATCGTCGGCATGCTGGCGCGCAGCAGCGCGATCAGGTTCTTCTGCATCAGGCTGGCCCGTGGCGGATCGGTCTCGATCAAGTGGTCGATCGAGGCCAGCGTGTTGAACAGGAAGTGCGGCTCGATCTGCGCCTGCATCGCCGCCATTCGCGCCTCGACGACCTGGCGCTTCAGTGATTCGGCTTCGGCCGTCTGTGTGGCCTTGGCCGCCTTGACCGTGGCCTGCTGGGTGCCCTTCCAGGTGTACTTCAGCACGGCTGACGCGACGACAAACACCGACACGAACTGCAGCAGCGCGTCGCCGATGCCCCAGCGCGTCTCGCGGAACTCGGTATGGGGCTCGCTCGCTTCGGTGAGCTTCTCGAGCGCATGCTCGGCATCGCGCCGGGCCTCCTCGGCGTCGCGCAACGCTTCGGCGGCGTCGGCCCGCGCCTGCTCGGCCGCGGCTTCGTACTCGCGCTTGACCTGCTCGATCGCGATCCGCAACTCGGCGCTGAGTCCTGCCGGGACCGCGGCTGACGCGGCCGGCGATGCCGGGACCGCCGCCTCGGCGCCTTCGGCCGCACTGGCGGGCCGCCCGGCGTTGATCTTGATGCCGTCCTTGCCGATGCTGATCTGCACGCCCTCGCCGTCCTTGCCACCCTCGATGCGGATCGGGATGTCGCGGCTGCGGTTGGCTGGCGGCGCAGGTGCTGCCGGCGGTGCCGGCGGGCGCTGCACCATCACGACCTTGGGTCGCTCGTGCTGGATGACCTCGGTCGTGCGCCAGGTCAATGGCGGCGAATCGTGAACGATCGCCACGCCGACGATGAGCAGGATGCCGTAGACGATGAAGCGCCGCCAGCTGATCGTCAGCAGCCAGTTGGCATAGGCATTGAACGTGCGCACGCTGGCCCCGGAAAACCATTGCCAGCGCTGGCGCCAGCGCTCGGCGGTTGGCAAGACGGGGGGCGATGGCGGCACGGCGGGACTCACAGCGGGGGGCTTCGGTGTTGTCGAGTCTGCACTGTACGCAGCCCCCTTCGGCGGCCGCCAACCGAACGCGACGCAACGCCCGGTGGTACGGACAGGCTGCATCGAATCCGGACAGGCTGGCCGAGCCGCACCGCACGCCGTCTGCGGGTTTGTCCGGGGCCTTGAAGGTCACACCGTTGGGAACTCGAAGCGGCCTGGCGGCAATCACCTTGGACGTGAGACCCGATCACAAGCCTCTTCTGCCCACGAGCCCCACCACGCTGCTGTCGCCGATGCTGTCGTTCCTGCCCTGGCGCCCAGGCGCCTCCGAGCCTGCGACGCCGCAGTTGCTGGCGCAACTCGTGGGCGGCGACCGGTCAGCGCTGGAGCCGCTCTACCGGCGTGAATCCGGACCGGTCTATCGCTACGCGCTGGCCTTGTGCGGCAACACCGCCTGGGCCGCCGATGCGACACAGGACGCCTTTCTGGCGCTGGTTCAACGCCCGGAGGGCGTGAACCTCGCGCTTGGAAGCCTGGGCGCCTGGCTGGCCGGTGTTGCCCGCCACAGCCTGTTGCGGCGCTGGCACCAGTCGCGTCACGAGACCGGCCTGGACGACGTCCACCCGGACGGGGACGGCTCCGAGTTGACAAGCCGCCCGCAGGCTTTCGAGGCAATGCCTGACCCGGCCCTGTTGATGGTCCGCGCCCAGAGCACCGAGCAGGTGTGGGCCGCGCTGCGTCGCCTGCCCCTTCCGTTCGGTGAAGCCGTGGTCTTGGTCGACCTGCAGGACCGCAGCTATGAAGAGGCCGCCGCCATCGCCGGCGTGCCGCTGAACACCCTGCGCACCCGATTGCACCGCGGCCGGCAACGGTTGGCCGCCTTGTTGCAGGACCATGACCGATGACACATGAACCGCAAGCGGGCGAAAGCCGCACGCTCGCCGACGCGCTGCAACAGGTCGGCGACGACCTCAGGCGCCAGTCGCCACCCCCCTTCCAGAGCTTTTGGCCCGCGGCTGCACCCCACCCCGGTCGACCCGTTTCCCGAGGCGTCTCGGCCAACACCGGCGGTGGCCGCTGGCGACTGGCCGCCTGCCTGGGCGTGGTGCTGCTGTCGTTGACGCTGACGCTGCAGCCCTGGCGCCCCGGTCCTTCGCAACCGGCCCTGGCCGAGCTGGCACCGGTCGGTTTCGTGCCGGTCGCCAGCGCCGAGCGCTGGGTCCAGCCCGACCAGGGCGTCAGCCGCGGCTGGCTGGTGCGCACCGAGTTGCCGGCCGAACGCCTGGTCAGCCTGGGCCTTCCCTACGACCCCGGGCGCGCTGCGGCGCGAGTGCCGGCCGAACTGCTGATGGATGCCAGCGGCGAGGTGCTGGCCGTGCGTGTCCTGCCCTGAAACCCGTGGCCCTCAAGCCCACAGGAGACCCCTGATGAAACCGAACCCTTTCGTGCTGGCCATCGCCGCGCTGTCGCTGGTCCCTGCGTCTACCGTGGCCGGGGCCCAGGCCGCGCCCGAGCGCACGGTGAAGGGCGCGCCCTACTGCGCCGAGTCCGTGCACGAGACCGTGCAGTGGCTGGCCGACCCGGGCGGCGCGGGTGGCAACCGCATCGTGCGCCAGCAGGTCTCGCGCCTGTGCCGCGACAGCGAAGGCCGCACGCGACAGGAGATCGAACGCGGCGGGGTCAAGCGCGTCTTTCTGCGCGACCCGGTAGCCGGCGAAAGCTGGATGCTCGACACCAGCCGCAAGACCGCCACCCGGTTGGCAATCCGGACGCGCCAGATCGGCTGGACCTCGCACGGGGGCTGGAGCGAGACCGACCAGGCGGCCTGGCGGGACTACGCCGAACGCATGCGCGACTGGGCCCGCCAGCTGGGCGAGCGTGTGCGCACGGGCCACTCTGCCGCGCCACCCGTGGCGCCGACCCCGCCGGGACCGCCCCCAGCGCACCCCACAGCCGTCCCGCCGGCGGCACCCGCGCCGACTGCGGTGCTGATCAGCCGCGGCGATGACGGCAACGTCAGCGTGCGCAGCGGCGAGTCCGAAGTCACCCTGCTGCGCCTGGGCCAGGAGGCCCAGGCCTCCTGGGCGATGGCGCTGGGCGACGCCTCGGCCCCGGTCATGCTGAATTCGCTGAACCTGGCTCCACGCGGCCCGGGCCAGGTGTCGGCGCTGCCGCCACGCGACATCGAGGGCCTGAGAGTCAACGGCGAACGCACGGTCTGGCCGATCGAGGCCGGGCGCTTCGGCAACGAAAAACCGTTCCAGATCGTGCGCGAGGTCTGGACCTCGCCGGATCTGATGCTCACGGTGCAAAGCCGCGACTTTGATCCGCGCAGTTGCGAGACCCTCTACCGACTGCGCAACGTCCAGCGCAGCGAGCCGGATGCGGCGCTGTTCAAGGTGCCGGCGGACTATCGCCAGATCGGGCGCATCGAAGAGCGGATGCACGAGCGGCGCGAGGAGCGCCGCGAGCCGGGCCGGGGGTGACCCGCGCCGGCCTCGAACGCCGGCCTCACAGGCCCAGGCTGCTCGCCGCCGCCAGCAGCAGCGTTGCCGCTGCCGCGCTCAGCACCAGGCTGAGCAGGCGGTTGTCGGCACGGTCGGCTTCGGCCAGGTCTTCCAGCAGTTCTTGAAGCGAATCTCCGGGTGCGGCCAAGGCCGAGGAACCGAAGGTCGACACGGCCGCCGAGGCGTCGGAGTGGTTTGCAGTCCAGTTCATTGTCTTGCTCCTGGCCCCCGACACGGGGGCTGCTGGAGCGAGGTTTTAGACAGACCCCCGTTATGCCCGCGTTACGCGGCCGCATCGGGTCGCGCCGACGCTGTCACGCCGCGGCCAGTCGCTCGGCCAGTTCGCACAAGGCGCGGTGGGACGGCACGCGGTGCAGCGCTGATTCGCGTTCGGCGTCGCCATCGAGATCGTCGGCCAGGCGTTGCAGGAGCCAGTTCCGGCCGGCCGAGGCCGCGACGGCGGCTGCCGCCGGGTTGCCAGCCGCCAGGTGCAGACGAGCCAACGCCAGCCAGGCCTCGGCCCGCGGACGCAGGGTCGGCACGGTGCTGTCCATGTGGCGGAGCACGCTCGGCAACAGTGCGATTGCCGATCCGGTGCGCCCGTCGTCGGGGGCATGACGATGCAGCACCTCGGCTTCGAGCACCGCGGCGGCCAGCACCGAGCCCGCCAGGCCCATGGACGCGGCGGTCTCGCGCACCCGTGCCGCCACGGCGGTGCGCTCGGTGTCGTCGCCGCTGGCCACGGCGGCCTGCAGCTCGGCGGTCATCAGGACCTCGGGCCAGCCGTTGCGCGGTGCAAGGGCCACGGCTTCGGTGGCGGCAGCCCGGCTGTCCAGGCCACGTTCATGCTGCCAGCGCGCCAGCAGTGTGGCGTGGCGGGCACGCAGGTGCGGTGGCAGGCCGGGGGCGACATCGGCGACGCGCTGAAGGTCCTGCATCGCGGCCTGGTGCTGGCCGAGTTCGAGCTCGATCAGTGCTCGATGCAGCCAGACCATGGGACGGCGCGCGGGGTTGCTCTGCTCCAGCAGTGCCAGCGCATGTTCGGCGCCTTGTCGCGCCAGACGCCAGGCTCCGAGGGCCCGCGCCGCCTGGGATTGCACCAGGCACAAGAACGCGACACTGCCACCCGTGAGTCCCCATTGGGCGACCTGGCGCTGGCCCTCTTCTGCCAAGGCCAGAGCCGCACCGGCGTCGCCGGCATTCAGGCGGTTGACCGCGTGGTTGCTCAGGTGGGTGACGAGTTGCGAGTGGTCGCCGATGGCCAGCGATGCCGCCTGGGCTCGGCGGTGGTGCTCCAGCGCGGGTTCGGGCCGGCCCAGGTTGTCGAGGACGACCGCGGTGTTGCCGTGGTACGAGGCCAGGTCGTCGTCACGCAGGTGGGACTCGGCCCAGGGCCGCGTGGCGTCCAGGTGCGCCAGCGCCTCGTCGAAGCGGCCCAGAAGCGACAGCGACGTCGCCAGGCGCTGGCGGATCAGCTCGGTCAGCGCGCGATCGCTGCCGGCCTCGGCCAGGGCCAGCGCGGCCTGGCCAACCTGCACCGCCTGACCATGGTCGGGCAGCTGGCTGAGGTACCAGGCGCGTTTGCCCAGGGCGATCGCCCGTGGGTGCGGGCCTTCGGCCAGACGGTCCAGGCGGTCGAGCAAGGCGTAGCCGCGGTCGTCGCGCAGCACGTCCATGTGGGCGTCGACGGCGCGCGCAACGCTGTCGAAGGCGCTGTCGCGGTCCCCCGCAGCCTCGGCGATATCGGCCGCCCGGAGCAGACAGGCGATGCGCTCGTCCTCGCGCCAGGCGCGGTGCGCGCGCTCCGCCGCGGCCCGCCAGTGGCGCAGCGCGCGTTGTGGCTGGCCGGCGGCCTCCCAGTGGTGGGCCAGGCGCGCCGGCTCGGTGTCGCCGGCCTCCAGCACCTCGGCGATGCGGCCATGCAGGTGGCGTGCGATCGCCCCCGGCACCGCCGCGAGCACGGCTTCGAAGACCAGGTCGTGGGCAAACGAGCCATCGTCCAGCAGCACCTGCTGCGCTTCCAGCTCGGCCCAGGGGTCGGCCAGTTGCAGCGCGTGCTGGCCGAGCACGGCGCAGGCCAGGTGCAGGTCGAAGTCGACGCCCGCCAGTGCCGCCAGCCGGGCGAGCATGGCGGCGCCCGGGCTCAGCCGCGCGAGCTGCTGCGCGATGAGCTGGCGCAAGGACTCGGGCTTGGGCAAGGCGGTGGCCAGCGTCCAGGCGGCACCGCCCAGGCCGGCCTTCAGCGCCGCCTTCAGGGTTTCCAGCGCAAACAGCGGGTTGCCGCCGCTGTGCTGGCGCAGCAGCGGTGCCAGCTCCACACCACGCGCCTGGGGCAGTCCCAGCGAATCGACCAACTCCGCCAGTTGCGCCGGGCTCAGCGGTTGCAGCTCGACGATCAGCGCCTCGGGGGCGGCGGTACGCAGCGCGGTCAGGGCAGCATCAAGCGCACTACCCGGCGAGGCCGGCCGGCTGCCCAGCGCCAGGCGCAGCGCCGGCTCGGAGCCGCTCACCAGGCCCGGCAGCAAGGCCAGGGTCGCCGCATCGGCAAAGTGCAGATCGTCGAGAAGCAGGCTGGGCGTCTGACCCCCGGACGCTGCGGCGGCCAGGAACAGCGCCCGCAAGGCGGCAGCAGGCGATTCGCTGGCCCGTGTCGGTGCCGCACCCGGAGCCGCGACCCACTCAGGCACCAGAGGGGCCAGCGCCGAGCGGTGCTCCGGGGCCAGCGCAGCCAGCTCGGTGCCGGCTTGCGGCCACCAGGCACGCAGCAGGCGCGCAAAACTGGCGTATGGAACCAGGGTGTCGCCCGGCCGTGCCGAGGCCAGCACCGCCGCATGGGCATCCGGCGCGGCACCGACCAGACGGGTCAGCAGCGTTCCCAGCAGGCGCGACTTGCCCATTCCGGCCTCGCCGACCACCAGGGCCAGCCCCGGTGGCGCCAGCCACCAGGACTCGCGCAGCAGTGCCAGCTCGCCGTCGCGCCCGACCAGGCGGGGTGGCCGCAGGACCGCCACCGGCAGCGGGCGCTGACGCATGAAAGCCGGCTCGGCCACGGCATCGAGCGCGAGTCCGGATGCGGCCAAGGGGTCGCCGGCGGCCTCGATCGTCGCCAGCAGGGCCAGCGTCTCGGCCGATGGCCGGGTGCCGACCTCGTGCTTGAGCTGCTGCTCCAGGCGGTCAAAGGACAGCAGCGCCGCAGCGCGGTCGCCTTGCAGGTAGTGAAGGCGCATGACGCGACGGTGGCTGTCTTCGGCCAGCGGATCGAGCGCCAGCAGATCCTGCGCCAGCGGCAGCGCCGAGGCCAGGTCCCCACCGGATTCCAGCGCATCCAGCCGTTCGAGCAGCCCTTGCCGGCGGTGTGCGGCGCGTTGCCGACGCTGCTGGGCCAACCACCCACCCAGCGGCGCCGAGGCCGCCTCGGCACCGCTGCCCAGGCCCGAAAGCACGCCGGAGTCGGCCACCAGGTCATGCTGCAGGCCGTCAGCCAGCGACAGGACCGCGCTGCCGGCCACGAGGTCCAGCCCGGCGGCGCGACGCATCCGGAACAGGCGCTGGCGCAGGGTGTTGCGCGCCGCAGCCGCCGGGCTGTCGGGCCAGAGCAGTGACGCCATCTGCTCGCGGGGCGTCGGGCCTTCGATCGCCAGCCAGGCAAGCAGCAAGGCATCGACAGGCGCCAGCGCGTGCACCGGCCCGTCGCCGAGCTGCCAGTGCGGTGCCGCAGTCAGGCCCAGCCTGACGACGCCTGCAGGCGGCGGCACGGGCTCAGGCACCGAAGAGCGCGCCGCGCGCCGCGTGGGTGATGGCCACGACGCAGGGGTGCGTCAGGCGCCGTTCGACCGAGATGGCGAAAAAGTCCTCGACGATCTCGTCGCTGTGGCCGATGACCTGCACCGCGTATTGCTGCGCGGTTTCTGCCTCCAGCACCTGCGGGCCGAGGAAGACGCCACGGCCTTCGCGGCCGAAGGCCTTCATCAGGGCACCGTCGTCGAACTCGCCGACGATGCGCGGGCTGAGCTGGTGGCGGGTCAGCCAGGCCTCGAACTGCAAGCGCACGGGCGAGGCGCTGCCATGGACGAGCATGGGCACGTCGTTGAGGCACTGCGGAAACGGGCCCCGGAGCCGCGGCCGCAGCGACGGCGCGCAGTAGAAGCTCATGGTCGAGCTGCCCAGCGCATGGTTGAAGGCCTTCACGCTGACCCGCTTGGACAGCGGCTCGTCGGCGATCACGAGGTCCAGCCGGTGCAGCGCCAAGTCGGCCAGATGGTCGGCGAACTTGCCTTCGCTGCAGATCATGCGCACCCGGTCGGGCAGGTTCAATGCCGGCTCGAGCAGCCGGCAGGCCACCGACTTGGCCACCGAATCGGCCACGCCGACCCGGAATTCGAGAACTTTTTCTCCACCCACGCGGTGGGCGCGCATGGCCGTTTCGAGCTCACTGCCGAGGTTGAAGATCTCGTCGGCGTAGGTCAGCGCGACACGGCCGTCGTCGGTCAGCTCCAGGCCGCGCCCGGCCTTGCGGAACAGCTTCCGGCCCAGCCGGTCTTCGAGCAGCTTGATCTGCGCCGACAGCGTCTGGGGCGTCGTGTGCAGCTGTTCACCCGCACGCATCACGCCGCCGGCCTTGGCCGTGACCCAGAAATAGTGCAGGTGCTTGAAGTTCATGGCCGCGGCGTCGTCCTTGACCGTAAGCTTTTACCGAAGTGAGATTGTTCGATTATCGAATTTACGCGAAGTGAATTCGTCCCTAGATTGCACGGTGTTGTTGCTTCCCTTTTTGCCCACTTTCGTCTTCGGAGTCCGGACACCATGCGCATGAGCACCAAAGGCCGCTTTGCGGTCAACGCGATGATCGATCTCGCCCTGCGCGAGCCGGCCGGCCCTGTCGCGCTGGCCAGCATCAGTGCCCGCCAGCAGATCTCGCTGTCGTACCTGGAGCAGATGTTCTCCCGGCTGCGCCGCAACGGCGTGGTGGCCTCCACCCGGGGCCCGGGAGGCGGCTACACGCTGGGTCGCCAGGCGACCGACATCTCGGTGGCGGACATCGTCAGCGCCGTCGACGAACCGCTGGATGAAGCCGGGGACGCCGAGGGCAGCGCCGCCGCCGACGGGATGAGCCGGGAGCTCTGGCAGCGTCTGAACGCCGTGATGCTGGCCCACATGGGCACGATTTCGCTGAAGTCGCTGGTCGACGAACAAGTTGCCAAGGGCGTGACCGTCGAGGCCAAGCCGACGCGACGCGCCATCACCAACCAGCCGGTGGTCAAGCCGCTGCGGACCACGGCGCCGAACTCGGTGTTTGCCTTCGGCCGAAGCTTCGCGGGCTGAGTCCCGGGCGCGATTTCGATCCTTTTTCTCTCTCTCTGTGCTTCATCGGCCGGCCGGGTCAGACCCGAGCCGGCTCTTTTTTTTCGACGATTCGGCTATTTGTAGAGCACTTCGGGAAGCCAAAGGCCGATCGCCGGGAAGTTGTAGAGCAGCACGATGGCAATGACCTGGATGCCCATGAAGGGCAGCATGCCAGCGAAGATCTGATTCAGCGTCACATGCGGTGGGCTCACACCCTTCAGGTAGAAGGCCGCCATCGCCACCGGCGGGCTCAGGAAGGCGGTCTGCAGGTTCAACGCCACCAGCAGGCCGAAGAACAGCGGGTCGACGCCGAAGTTGTCGAGCAGCGGAATGAAGATGGGCATGAAGATCACGATGATCTCGGTCCACTCCAGCGGCCACCCCAGGATGAAGATGATCACCTGGCTCAAGACCAGGAACTCGGTCTTGGTCAGGTTCATCGACATGACCCAGGTCTCGACCAGTTCCTGTCCGCCGAGCAACGCAAACGCCGCCGAGAAGATGGCGCTGCCCACGAACAGCCAGCACACCATGGCGCTGGTCTTGGCGGTGAGAAAGACACTCTCCTTCAGCATCGCCAGATTGAACTGCCGGTAAGCCACCGCCAGCAGGAAGCCGCCGAAGGCCCCCACCGCCGCCGCCTCGGTCGGCGTGGCCAGGCCCAGCACGATGCTGCCCAGCACGGACAGGATCAGCACGACCAGCGGGAAAAAGCTCGCCAGAAGCATCTTGAAGATCTCGAGCCGCTGGAAACTGAGCATCGCGTAGAACGCGACCATCGCCAGCGCGCCGACACCCAGGCCGATCCAGAAGCCGCGGGTGGGCGGCGTGCGCTCTGCAACGGCCGCGTCTGGCGTGGCGCTGGCGATCGCCGCCGCGGGCTCCTGCAGGCCACTGGGCGGTGGTGCCGAGGCGGCGCCAGGTTCCTGCAAGCCGCTGGCCGGGGGCTCCTGCAGGCTGCCGCCAGCGGTGGGCGGCTCCTGCAGGCCGCCACTGGTGGCGGGAGGTTCCTGCAAGCCGCCCGACGGGGGCTCCTGCAAGCCACCACCCGACGAGCTCTCGGCTGCCTCGGCGCCAGCCGGCTCGGCCATCTCGCTGCCGATGGGGGCCATCGTCGCCATTGGCTCCGGGGCGCGCGTGTTCAGGTGCCAGCTGAATGCACTCACCGCAGCAAACACCAGCAGCGGCAGCAGCGCGACGCCCAACTGCTGCAGCAGGTAGCCCGTGGGCACGGCCTGGTTCGCAGGGCCCTTCAGGCCGCCCGTCAGCGCCCGCAGCAACGCCGGCAGCGCGGTGTTGGAGATCTGCTGCGAGACTTGTGCCGTGCCGCTGGGCAGCGGCACGAAGCGGTCTGCCATCGACAGCGGCGGCATCAGGTTGGGCTTGAGCTTGGCCAGCAGGACGATATAGATGACGTAAAGCCCGGCCAGCATCAAGCCGGGAAACAGGGCGCCCGCATAGAGCTGCACCACGGACACCCCGGCGGTGGCGCCATACACGATCAACATCACCGAGGGCGGGATCAGGATGCCCAGGCAGCCGCCGGCCGTGATGGCGCCGGCGCCGACGCGCACGTCGTAGCCGCCCTTGATCATCTGCGGGAAGGCCAGCAGGCCCATCAGCGTGACCACCGCGCCGACGATGCCGGTGGCGGTGGCAAACACCGCGCAGGTGAAGATGGTGGCCACGGCCAAGGACCCCGGCACGCGCGCCATCGCCAGGTGCAGGCTCTTGAACAGTTTCTCGATCAGGTTGGCGCGTTCGACCAGGTAGCCCATGAACACGAACAGCGGGATCGAGATGAGCACGTCGTTGCCCATCACCTTGAAGGCGCTCTGCACCATCAGGGTCAGCGTCTTGGAGGTGTCTTCCTCATAGGCGACCCAGGTGAAGATCATGCCCATGCCCATCAGCGTGAACGCCGTCGGGAAGCCCAGCATGATGGCCACCACCACCAGCCCCAGCATCATCAGGCCGAGGTGGCCGTTGGTGATCTTGGGCGCCGACAGCAGCATGAAAAGCGTGCCGGCGATGATCAGCCCCATGATGATGAAGCCGAACCAGAGTTCCTTGCGGACCTTCATTTGGCCGACTCCTGCTTGACCAGCAACTGGTCGAGTTTGGCGATGTCTTCGTCCTTGACATGCACCAGGGCCTTGAGTTTCTCGACGTCGACTTCTTCCACGTCTTGTTCGCGCGAGGGCCAGGCGCCGTCACGGATGCACACGATGCAGCGCACGATTTCGACGATGCCCTGCAGCAGCAGCATGCCGCCTGCCAGCGGGATCACGAACTTGAAGGGGTAGATGGGGATCGGCGTGGCGCTGAAGGTGTTCTCGCGGATCGCCATCGACTCGTTGGCGAAGGTCCAGCCGGCCCAGGTCATGGCCACCACGCCGGGCATGAAGAAGACGAAGTACAACAGCAGGTCCCATTTGGCCTGAGTGCTCGGTTTGAAGAAGCTGTAGAGCACGTCGCCGCGCACATGGCCATTCTTGGCCAGCGTGTAGGCGCCGGCCATCATGAAGATGGTGCCGTACAGGATGATCTGCACGTCGAGCGCCCAGTCGTGTGGGGTGTTCAGGACGTAGCGCGAGAACACCTCCCAGGTGATCATCAGCGTCAGTGCCACGATGAGCCAGGAGAAAAGCTGGCCCAGCCAGGTGGACAGGCGGTCTACCCGCAACAGCAGGCTTTGCATCGCAGCAATCTCCAGAACGAAAACAGGGCGATCGGTGCGCAAAAAGGGCCACCGGCCTTTCGGCAGCGGTGGCCCTGGCACAAGGGCGGTTCGGGGGTCAGGCCCTCTTGGCCGGCGCGCGGAAGTAGTGGTTCCAGGCCATCTTGAAGTCGACCATGTAGTCGTTCTGCCAGGCGCCGGCGCGCTGGGCGAAGGCACGCTGGCTGTCCATGACCTTGGCGAACAGCGGCTGCTCGGCCGATTTCGCCTTGGTGACCTTGTCCCAGGCGGCCAACTGCGCGCGCAACACGCTGTCGGGCGTCTTGTAGAAGTTGACCTTGTCCTTGGTCTTCAGTTCGATGTAGTCGGCGCTGTTGCGCTGGATCGCCTTCCAGGACATGTCGGCACTGGCCGCCTGAACCGCGTAATCGATCACCGACTTGAGTTCACCCGGCAGCGCGTTGTACTTGTCCTTGTTGAACAGGATCTCGAACTGCTCGCCGCTCTGGTGGAAGCTCTGCAGCATGCAGTTCTTGACCACGTCCGGGAAGCCGAGCAGGCGGTCGCTGGAGGCGTTGTTGAACTCCGCCGCGTCGATCAGGCCACGGTCCAGGGCCGGAACGATCTCGCCGCCAGGCAGCGGGTTGACGGCGGCGCCGAGTTCCTTGAACACGTCGACGGCGAGGCCCACGGTCCGGAACTTCAGGCCCTTCAGGTCGTCGGCCTTGGCGATCGGCTTCTTGAACCAGCCCAGCGGCTGGGTCGGCATCGGACCGTAGAGGAACGACACGACGTCGATGTTCAGCGACTTGTAGATCTCTTCGAGCAGCGCCTTGCCGCCACCGTAGTAGTGCCAGGCCAGCACCATGTTCGGGTCCATGCCGAAGGCCGGGCCGGACCCCCACAGCGCGAGGGAGTTGGCCTTGCCGTAGTGGTAGGCGACGACCCCGTGGCCGCCGTCGAGCGTGCCCTTGTTGACCGCGTCCAGCAACTGGAAGGCCGGCACGACCGAGCCCGAAGGCAGGACTTCGATCTTCAGGCGGTTGCCCGCCATGTCGTTGACCTTCTTGGCGAAGTCGTTGGCGTACTCGTGGAAGATGTCCTTGGCCGGCCAGGTGCTCTGGAACCGGAAGGTCGTGGTCTGGGCCATCGACACCATCGGTGCGGTCATCGCCGCGGTGCCGACGCCGGCAGCGGCGGCGGACTTCAGGAATCGGCGGCGAACGGCAGGCGCGCCAGGAACGGACGGAGTCTTGGACATGTGGATTTGTCTCCTGTAGGGCTGAGCGAAAGAAAGGGCTCCGAGGCTCGATTGGCCCCTTGGCATCAGTGGATATGTCCAGGACAAAGCCCGGGCAGATACAACAGGACAACTATCGCGAGCGTTGTTTGATCAGGCAACTCGGGTCAACCCGGGGCAAAGCCGTTGTGCGAATCCGGATGCCAATCAGGGCTCGCGCCGCGCCTCGACCTGGATCACCAGTCGCACCGCGTCGGCGATGAACGGCAGGCCGAAGCTCATGCCGAAGTCGCTGCGCAGCAGCTGGGCCTCGAAGTCACCGCCACAGACTTCAGCGGTCGTGGCGGTCGCGGGCCGACACGAGAAGCGGATCGCACGCAGGGCCAGCGGCGCACTGCTGCCCTTGATCGTCACCTCGCCGCGCAGCTCTTGTGGCGCGGCCGCGCCCGGGACGAGGCGAAAGGCCCCGGCGCTGAAAAACGCCTGTGGATAGGCCTCGGTCGAAAAGAGATCCGGCTGGCGCAGACGGCTGTCGAAGATGCGAAAGCCCGTGCTCAGCGTCGTGGTGTCGATGACGAGGCCGAGGCTGCCGCGCCCGCTGGCGGGGTCGTAGCGGACCTCTCCGGCCAGCGGGCCGAAACGCCCGCGCATCGTCGAGGTCGAGAAGTGCACGACCTCCCAGTGGACGAAGCTGCGTTCGCTGTCGAGCGTGTAGCGCGGCAGCTCCGCCGCCTGGGCCGACCATGCCGCGGCGCAAGCCGCGAGCCATGCCCAGGCGGAAAGCCTCACCGGTTTACTGCTTGACGGCCTCGACCTGGATCAGCAGCCGGATGTTGTCCGGGATGCCGGGCAGGCCGTAGGTCATGCCGAACTGGCTGCGCTGGATCGTCGCTTCGAAGTCGCCGCCGCAGACCTCGCGCTTGAGGATCGGGTTGTCGTAGCAGTTGAAGCGGGTGGCGGTCAGCGTCACCGGTCGGGCGACACCGCGCAAGGTCAGCGTGCCGGCGATGGCGGCGACGTTGTTGCCGTTGAACGTGGCCTGTTCGCCAACGAAGCGGGCCTGCGGGTTCTTCTCGGCGTCGAAGAAATCGGCGCTGCGCAGGTGGCGGTCGAACGGTGCGACGCCGGTGCTGATACTGGCCATGTCGATGGTGATGTCGACCTTGGCCGACTTGCCGGCACGGTCGAACTGCACCGTGCCCTCCTTCTTGTCGAAGCGGCCGCGGCTGGTGCTGGTGCCGAAGTGCATCGCCTCCCAGGTGACGAAGGTGTGCGTCGGGTCGATGGCGTAGGTCGTGGGCTGGGCCTGGGCTGCGCCGGTGGCGACGAGCAGGGTGGACGAAACGAGCGCCGTGGCAATGAGGGACTTGTTCATGTCGATGGGTGAGGTGGAGAAGAAGGATCGGGTCGAGGGGATTGCGCCGTCAGAGCGCGGGTACTCCGGTGAGCTGGAGCTTGAAGCGCACGACAACGTCGTTGGCGAGCATCGAGGTGTCGGTCCACTCGCCTTCGCCGACCTTGAAGTCGATGCGCTTGATCGTGAAGCTGCCGCTGGCCGTGCTGCTGCCGCCGGCCTGCACGAGTTGCACCGGCACCAGCAGATCTCGGGTGTTGCCCTTGATCGTCAATGCACCGGCGACCTCGAACCGGCCGCCCCCGAGGCCCTTGACGGACTTGCTGGCAAAGCTCGCCTGCGGGAAACGCTTGGTGTCGAGCCAGATCGCCTTGGGCACCTCGGCATCGAGTTCGGCGCTGCCGAAGCGCGTGCTGGTGGTGTCGATGGCAAAGGCGACGCTGCCGGTCTCGGGCTTCTTCGGGTCGAGCGCGATCTGCGCCGTGAAGCGCTGGAACTTGCCTTCCACCGGAACGCCGAGCTGGCGCGTGGTGAAGACGATCTCGCTGCCCGCGCTGACCAGCTGGGCCACGGGCAGCGCCGCAGGGGGCGACGCGGCGGGCTTGGCCTGGGCCAGGCAGACGTCGGCCCACAGGCCCATCGCGCCGCAGACAAGCGCCAGGCCGGTGAATCGGAAGATGGTCATGGCAGGCAGCCTTTCGGGGGCTCAGGTTCGGTGGGGTTGTGGCCACATGCGGCGCAGAAGGCCATCGCGGTCGATGAACTGATGCTTCAGCGCCGCCGCCACGTGCAGTGCCACCAGCGCTGCCAGTGCGTAGGCCAGCCAGTGGTGGACAAGCTTCAGCGTATCGGCCAGATCACGGTCCACCGGCACAAAGTCAGGCAAGGGCAGCACCGCAAACCACACGATGGGAAAGCCCGAAGCCGAGCTGTAGGCCCAGCCCGAGAGCGGAACGGCAAAGAAGACGCCATAAAGCGCGATGTGGACGGCGTGCGCCACCCGCACCTGCCAGGCCGGCATGCCCGGCGGGTCGGTCGGCGGACGGTGGGTCAGTCGCCACAGCAACCGGGCGGCGGACAACACCAGGATCGTGACACCGGCCCATTTGTGCCAGTTGTAGAGCTTGAGCCGCTGCATCGAAAACGGCAGTCCGGTCATGTAGAGCCCCATGCCCAGCGCGCCAAGGATCATCAGCGCCAGCAGCCAGTGCAACGCAATGGCCGGGGTGGTGTAGCGCTCGCGGGTCGTCATGCAAGGAATTCTGTCCATCGGCCAGCGGTCGCGATTGAAGTCGCTTGACGATCAGGTTCAGAAATTGTGAGCAGCCGTCTCGATCGGCCCGAGGCGGCCATGACGGGCCGCGAAGTCCAGCGTCACCAACGCGGCGTCCAGTGTCATCGCGCCACCCAACGCCAGCTGGACCGCGTCGTCCAGTGGCAGGCAGTCGAAACCGGCGACCTCGCCGTCCTGGTTCTGGGGCTGCCAATCGGACGGCAATTCCAGGTCGAAGCTGTGAAGGTCCTCGAGCTGCAGGCCCTCGGGGATGTCACGGTGCAGGCGCAGCACGCGGGCGGACTTCAGCCCGCGCATCTGGCTGGGACGAAGGCCGGCTTCTTCGAGACCTTCCCGCACGACCGTCTCATGCGGGGTCTGGCCGTCGGGCACGCCTCCGCCGATCAGGTTGTCCAGCCGCCCAGGGTCGGTGGCTTTGCTCATTGCCCGGCGGGCGATCCACAGCCGCACCGGGCGGCCGGAACCGTCGGCAACAAAACCATTGCAATGCGCCCCCAGGGTCAGCGTGCCCCAGAAGCGCGCCGCGGCGCGTTCGATGCGCACGGCGCGACTGCCGTCCACCAGCGAGTGCACCGCAAACCACTCGTCGCGCCAACCGTGGATGTGTCCCAGGTCGCGAAGCGCGGCATCGATGCCGACCAAAGCCGCCTCAAGATCGGCAGCGATCCAGTGCACGCCGTCGTCGCGCAACGCGATGGCCCGGGGCCAGGACTCGAGCACAGGCAGGTGCGCGCGCGCCACCGAGCCGACCGGATGGCCCCGGCAGAACAGCGGCACCCGCAGCGCCGGGTCGCGCCGGCTCGCCGCGGCAAAGATGGCCGCAGCGCTCAAGCGTCGCCTTCTCCGTCGCCTGCTCCGTTGATCTCGGCGCCGAGGACAAGCAGGTGCCCGCCCGGAGCCCGAAGCATCATGTCGCGCAGGCCCCAGGGCTGGTCGGCGGGCGGCTCCAGCACCTCGGCGCCTTGTGCCAGCGCATGGGCGTGCAGGCCATCGATGTCGTGTCCGATGTGCAGCCGAACCTCGCCGCACGGGACGATGGCCTCGCAGGTCTGCTGCAGGTGGATGAACACCGGGTCGCCCCAGTTGCCCTCGCCCCGCAGACCGAGCTTGACGCGGCCGTAGTAAACCGGCTCACCATGGAAGAAGTCGAGCTCGAAGCCGAGCACGCGGCAGAACCACTCGGCCGCAGCGGGCACATCGGGCACCGGCAGCACCGGCTGCACGCCGTGGATCTGGTGGTGGCGCGCCAGGCCGGGCCAGGCCGTGGGCGCGGTGGGGTGGGACATGGGGCGGGTCCGCTTGGGAAGCGCAGATCAGGCTTCGCGCCAGCGCTGCATCAAGACATCCCACTTGGCGCGTGCGGCCTTGACATGGCGCTCCTTGACGTGGCCGTAGCCGCGGATCTCTTCAGGGATGCGCGCGATCTCGGCGGCCAGCGTGCGGTTGTCGGCGCTCAAGGTCTTCAGCAGCTCGGCGATGCAGCTGCGGTACTCGTCGATCAACGCGCGCTCCATGCGCCGCTCCTCGGTGCGGCCGAAGATGTCGAACGCACCGCCACGCAGGCCCTTCATCTTCGCGAGCAGTGCAAATCCGGTGCGGACCCAGGGGCCGAAAGGCTGCTTGATCAACTCGCCCTTGTCGTTCTTCCTGGCGATCGCGGGTGGCGCCAGGTGGTGCACCAGCGTGTAGTCGCGGCCGGCCTCGCCTTCGAACATCGCCGAGACCTTGGCCGTGAAGCCGGGGTCGGTGTGCAGGCGGGCGACCTCGTACTCGTCCTTGTAGGCCATCAGCTTGAAGAGGTATCGGGCGACGGCCTCGGTCAGCGGCGAACCACTGCCGCCGAGTGCGCCTTCGGCCGCCTGGACCTGGTCGACGAAGGCCTTGTAGCGCTGGGCGTAGGCGCCGTCCTGGTAGGCGGTGAGGAACTCGACACGCCGTGACACCAATTCGGCCACGCCCGGCTTCTTGACGATCTGGATGACCTGCTGGGCCTTGAACATCGCCCGCACTGCGGACAGGTCGTGGGCACAGCGCCGGCCCCATTCGAAGGCCGTCTTGTTGTTGTCGACCTGCACCGCGTTGAGCTCGATGGCCCGCATGATCGCGGCGTACGACAGCGGCACGCGGCCCTGCTGCCAGGCGAAGCCCATCATCAGCGGGTTGGTGTAGATGCTGTCGCCGAGCATCTGCACGGCCACTTCCTCGGCGTCGAAGGCGCCGACCAGCTCGCTGCCGACACTGCCGCGGATCACGGTGTCGCAGTTGCCCCCGGGGAACTGCCAGTCCGCGTTCCGCACGAAGGCCGCGGTCGGTGTGCCATGGGTGTTCAGCGCGACGTAGGTACGGCCCTGCTGCATCACGGTCAACGTGTACTTGGCGGCGCCGACGATGGAGTCGCAGGCGATCACGAGGTCGGCCTTGGCGGTGTCGACCTTCGTGGTGTGGATGGCCTCGGGCCGGTTGGCGATCTGGATGTGGCTCCAGGTCGCGCCGCCCTTCTGCGCCAGGCCGCCGGCGTCCTGCGTGACGACGCCCTTGCCTTCGAGGTGCGCGGCCATGCCCAGAAGCTGGCCGATGGTGATGACCCCGGTGCCACCGACTCCACCGACGACGATGCCCCAGGCCTCTTCGGCCACCGGCAGCACCGGCTCGGGCAGCGGCGGCAGCGCCGCCAGCGATCCCTTCTCGGCCTTCTTGGGCTTCTTCAGCACGCCGCCCTCGACGGTGACGAAGCTCGGGCAGAAGCCCTTGACGCAGGAGTAGTCCTTGTTGCAGGTGTTCTGGTTGATGCGGCGCTTGCGCCCGAACTCGGTTTCCACCGGCTCGACCGACAGGCAGTTGCTCTGAACGCCGCAGTCGCCGCAGCCTTCGCAGACCAGCTCGTTGATGACCACGGTCTTGGTCGGCACGGCCATGGTGCCGCGCTTCCTCCGCCGGCGCTTCTCGGTGGCGCAGGTCTGGTCGTAGATGATGGCCGTGGTGCCCGGCAGCTCGCGGAACCCGCGCTGGATCGTGTCCAGCTCGTCGCGGTGATGCACCGTGACACCCGGCTCCAGCGGCACGCCGTCGTACTTCTGGGGCTCGTCGGTCACGATGACCAGCTTCCTGACGCCCTCGCTGACCAGGCTCTTCATGATTTGCAGAACCGAATGGCCCTCGGGCCGCTCGCCGACCTGCTGACCGCCGGTCATCGCGACGGCGTCGTTGTAGAGCACCTTGTAGGTGATGTTCACGCCCGCGGCGATGCTCTGGCGGATCGCGAGCAGGCCGCTGTGGAAGTAGGTGCCGTCGCCGAGGTTGGTGAAGATGTGCTTCTCGTTCGTGAACGGCGCCTGGCCGACCCAGGGCACGCCCTCGCCGCCCATCTGGGTGAAGGTGCTGGTGCTGCGGTCCATCCACACGGTCATGTAGTGGCAGCCGATGCCGGCGACGGCACGGCTGCCTTCGGGCACGCGGGTGCTGGTGTTGTGCGGGCAGCCCGAGCAGAACCACGGGGCACGCTCTCCGGTGTCGGTCTTCAGCTCGGCGAGCTGGCGCTCGCGCGCCTCGATGGTGGCAATGCGCTGGTCCATGCGGGCCGCGATGTCGCGGTCCACGCCGAGCTTCTTCAGCCGCTTGGCGATGGCCTTGCCGATGATCGCCGGCGTCAGGTCGGCCTTGGCGCGCAGCAGCCAGTTTTCGCTCGGGTTCGGGCGGCTCCACTCGCCGCCATTGTTGTCACCCTCGGGCTCGTCGAACTTGCCCAGCACGTTGGGCCGCACGTCCGGGCGCCAGTTGTAGAGCTCTTCCTTCAGCTGGTACTCGATGACCTGGCGCTTTTCCTCGACGACCAGGATCTCGGTCAGCCCCTGCGCGAACTCGCGTGTGATCGTGGCCTCGAGCGGCCAGACGACGTTGACCTTGTGCAGCCGCAGGCCGATGGCGCGGCAGGTGTCGTCGTCCAGGCCCAGATCGGCCAGCGCCTGGCGCGTGTCGTTGAAGGCCTTGCCGCTGGCGACGATGCCGAAGCGGTCGTTCGGGCCCTCGATGACGTTGTGGTTCAGGCGGTTGGCGCGCACGTAAGCCAGGGCCGCGTACCACTTGTAGTCCATCAGCCGCGCTTCCTGCTCCAGCGGGGCGTCGGGCCAGCGGATGTGCAGGCCGCCCGGAGGCATCTGGAAGTCCTCGGGCAGCACGATCTTCACGCGGTCCGGGTCGACCAGCACCGACGACGAGGACTCGACGACTTCCTGGATCGTCTTCATGCCCGCCCACACGCCTGAATAGCGCGACAGCGCCAGCGCGTGCAGGCCCATGTCCAGGATGCCCTGCACGTCGCTCGGGAAGAACACCGGCAACCCGCAGGCCTTGAAGATGTGATCACTCTGGTGCGGCGCGGTGCTGCTCTTGGAGACGTGGTCGTCACCGGCGATCGCGATCACGCCGCCGTGGCGGCTGGTGCCGGCCATGTTGGCGTGCTTGAAGACGTCGGAACAGCGGTCCACACCCGGGCCCTTGCCGTACCAGATGCCGAAGACGCCGTCGTACTTCGCCTCCTTGGGATAGAGGTCGAGCTGCTGCGTGCCCCAGACGGCGGTGGCGCCGAGTTCCTCGTTCACGCCGGGCTGGAAGACGACGTGGTTGGCCGCCAGATGCTTCTTCGCCGCCCACAGTGCCTGGTCGTAACCGCCCAGAGGGCTGCCGCGGTAGCCACTGATGAAACCGGCGGTGTTGAGCCCCGCGAGCGCATCGCGTTGGCGCTGCAGCATCGGCAGGCGGACCAGGGCCTGGACGCCCGACATGAAGGCGCGGCCGCGGTCGAGTCGGTACTTGTCGTCGAGCGTGACCGTCTCGAGGGCGCGGCGGATGTGTTCAGGCAGGGGTGCGTTCATGGCCAGGCAGTGTAGGAAAAGCGCCCGCGCATGTCTTTTCTTTCGATGCCCGATTCGGCATGCTTGACGCATGATCCTTTCTCGAAAGAACCACAAGGAAGTCAAACGGCGCTGAAGAAGCCGACATCAGGGAAAACCTCGACCTCGCGCACCGGGGCTCCCCCACCGCCGACCCATGCCCCCGCCGCCGACCCGGGCATGGCCGGCGAGCCGGCAGCAGGCGTGGCGCTCGACCGCTACGACCTGGCGATCCTGGACGCGCTGCAGGCCGATGCCCGGCTGAGCAACACCGACCTTGCGGCGCGCATCGGCCTGTCGGCTGCACCGACCTGGCGGCGCGTGAAGTGGCTCGAGGAACAGGGCTACATCACCGGCTACCGCGCCGAGATCGACCGCAAGAAGCTCGGCCTGGGGGTGCTGGCCTTCGTGCGTGTGGATGCCGAGCGCAACAACGCCGATGCCACCTCAGCACTGGAGGCGGCCATCCGCGCCCTGCCCGAGGTCGTCGCGTGTCACTACATCAGCGGCGCCGGGACGGTGGAACTGCATGTCGTCGCCACCGACCTCGATGCGTTTTCGCGCTGGCTGATGCAGACCCTGTTCAAGCTGCCGAACGTCAAGGACCTGCACACCAGCTTTTCGCTTGGCGAGGTCAAGGCAGGCGGCGCCTTGCCCTTGGGTCACCTGCGGTCGCGGGGGTCGGCTCGCTGATCTACGGTGTTACCCTAGGCTCTGGGTCCCGAATTTGTCCGGACCTTTGTTGCCCGAAGGTGTCCACGGCTTGGCTTCTTCACTTGTACGCCCTGCCCCTGCCCTGCGCCCTGCCGCCGCTTCAACCGCCGCCGCCGTGTCGCCATCCCGCCGCATCGTTGACCTGCTCCTGACGACCGACGCCGTGCAGCGCGTGCGGCTGGCGCAGGCGAGCCTGGCGATGGCGCTGCTCGCCATCGGGGTGCTGACGATGCACTTCTTCGTCTGGGCCGGCGTGGCGCCGGCGCAGCCGGTCCTGCTGTGGACGGCCTTCTCGCTGGGCGGCATGGCGGCGTTCTTCGCGCTGATCCGCAGCGGCTTCTCGCGCCGGTTCAAGGAGCCTTCGCTGACAGTGCCGCAGATGCTGTATGCGATCGCCTGCGGCGCCGTGGCGTACGCCATCCTCGGGGCCGGCCGCGGCGGCGCGTTCCCCATCGTGATGACGATCCTGATGTTCGGCATGTTCGTCGCAACACCGGCGCAGATGCGCGGCGTCAGCATCTTCTGCGTCGCGATCTTTGGCGCCACCATGGCGGCCATGGCCTGGCACGACCCTGACGCCTACCCCTGGTCGGTCGAGGTCGGACACTTCCTGATGATCGCGACCATGGTGCCGGCGGTGTCGGTGCTGGCTGGGCGGCTGTCCAAGTTGCGCCAGCGGGCGCGTCTGCAGCGGGCCGAACTCGCCCAGGCCCTGGCCCACATCCGTGAACTGGCGACCCACGACGAGTTGACCGGTCTGGCCAATCGCCGCCACATGCAGGAGTTGATGGAGCAGGAGCATCAGCGCTGCATCCGCTCGGGCCACAGCTTCTGCCTCGCGCTGCTCGACCTCGACCACCTCAAGCCGGTGAACCAGGCTCACGGCTACGCTGTCGGGGACCAGGTGCTGCGGGCTTTTTCCGCCGAAGCGCTGCGTCACGTCCGGGTGTCGGACGCGCTGGGGCGCTGGAGCGGCCAACAGTTCGTGCTGATGCTGGCCGACACCCGCGCGGTGCTGGCGCGCGGCGGGCTGGAGCGCATGCACCAGCGGGTCAGCGGTTTGCGCATCGTGCAGGGCGACACGATGGTTGCGGTGACCGTGTCAGCGGGGCTCGCCGAGCACCACGCCGGAGAGTCCGTGGCCGCAACCCTGGACCGCGCCCGTCGGGCCCTGCTGGAGGCCAAGGCCCAAGGTGGCGCCCGGGTGGTGGTGTCGGCTTGACGGCCACTGTGCCGCCGGCGCTGCCGCTGCGCCACCTGTTGCTCGGACTGGCGGTGGTGGCGATCTGGGGCAGCAATTTCGTCGTCATCAAGCAGGCGCTGACGTCCTTGCCGCCATTGACGCTGGCGGTGTTGCGCTTTGCACTGGCCTTTGTGCCAGCGGCACTCTTCCTGAAGCGCCCGGCCGTGCCGTGGAGCGTGCTGGCGGGTTACGGCATGCTCATCGGATCCGGCCAGTTTGCGCTGCTCTACACCGCGATGGACGGGCACATCACACCTGGTCTGGCGTCGCTCGTGGTGCAGACGCAGGTCTTCTTCACGATCGGCTTTGCCATGCTGGCGTTGGGCGAGCGGCCGCGGCCGTTCCAGTGGCTGGCCTTGGCACTGGCCGGCAGCGGCATCGCGTTCATCGGCTTCATGGCCTGGCGGCTCGGCGAGGCCGAACTGACGCCGCTCGGCGTGCTGATGGTGCTCGGCGCCGCCCTGTCATGGGCCGCCGGCAACCACACCGCGCGTGCCGCCGGACGGGTCGACATGCTGGCCTTCGTCGTCTGGTCCAGTGCGTTTGCGCTGCCACCCTTGCTGCTGCTCAGCCTCTGGCTCGAAGGCCCGGCGCGCATCGCCGAAGGCCTGGC
>Ga0315902_10001651_pt1 | contig 35585 bp, 33 predicted proteins | sample LakEriMetagenome_9_FD_203523 | JGI IMG/M metagenome (GOLD analysis project Ga0315902, IMG submission 203523) | Freshwater fungal communities from buoy surface, Lake Erie, Ohio, United States - Buoy 12 MA117 | ecosystem: Environmental > Aquatic > Freshwater > Lake > Lake biofilm | place: USA... | reverse complement strand
AGCTAAAGCTGTTGGTTGGGTATGGTTTCTGAACATACCAAGCCTGCCGACCTCAATAACTTGTCAAACTTTATTTTTGTAAATCTATGAGAATAAGTGACTTATGTGCTTAAATTGACGCGAATGACCGTTTGCCAAAGAGTCTAAGAAAAATTGATTATTTGTGGATTTTACGCTTACCCTTTCGGCTTTTTCTGTCTATATGTCTGGAAAAACTCCGCATGCGATTTCTTATAAGTAAACCCTTAACAAGTTGTGGCTTTGTGCTCGCAATTTCGTTTGGGCTGTTGCCAAACGGTTTTTCGCAGGAATCCAAGCCGAAATTGAGCCTGGCAGACAAGGAGTTACAGAAGCGTCGAGCTGCCGTTGAAGAAGCTCAGATGCTTTTACAAAAAGGAGATGAACTCTACTTGGCTGGGAAATTTAAAGATGCGATCGATGCCTACGCGGGTGCAAGTGCTTCGTTTCCTGATTCTCCCACAACAGCCGAACTCAGAAATGCAGCTCTAGATCGATATGCCCAAGCTTCTATTGAACATGCTAGAGAACTTGCAAGAGTAGGCAAGGTCGCAGAGGCGAAGAAAGTTATCGAAGTGGTTTTGGATAAAAATATCGCACCAAATCATCCAGGTGCATTAGCAACTCGTAACGAACTCGATGATCCGATTCGCACCAACCCCGCAATCACTGGAGATCATGTGAAAGATGTGGATCAGGTCAGAAGACTTCTCTACATGGCGGACGGCGCCTATGACCTTGGAAAATTTGACGAGGCAGAAAATCATTACACCTCAATTTTGAAAATTGATTCTCACAACGAAGCCGCAAGAAAAGGCATGGAACGTGTGTCGAATACAAAATCCAAATTTTATAAATCCGCTTATGGTCAGGCACGTGCTGAGGCTCTGATGCAAGTCAGTCGCGAATGGGAGTTACCTTTGGCATCGAAATTCGAGACACCAAATTTGCCAGTTATCAATGACAAGGCATCCCCGAATTCAAATGTTCCGTTAAGCAATAAACTCACTCGTATTATTATTCCGCAGTTTATTGTTGAGAATGCAACATTAATGGAGGCTGTTGACGTTTTGCGTGCACGCGCTGCTGCTAATGATACCTTTGAATTGGTTCCTGAACTCAAAGGTATGAATATCACCGTTAATCTCGGTGATCCCAGCGCTTCTCCTGCTAAAGAGATTTTGGCTAGAAAGTTTGATCTCAGGGTTTCGAATGTGCCTGTGGAGCAGATCCTCAAATACATTACAGACATGACGAAGACTAGCTTCCGATATGATGATCATGCGGTTACGATCACTCATAAAGGTGCGGCAGGTAACAGTTTGATTTCACGGACTTATCGGGTTCCTCCGGATTTTTTGAGTAACCTAACAGCGGGAGCTTCAGTGAAGGCCAAGGAAGAAGATGATATTTTCAATGAAACACCTAATGTAAATAAATCCCTGGCACAACGCATGGGTGCCCAAGAGGCATTTGCCCTGCAAGGGGTGTCCTTTCCCCAAGGAGCATCCGTGACTTACATTCCTACCAGTAATTCACTTCTAGTGGTCAACACACTGAGTAATCACGATATCATCCAGCAAATTATCGATTTGGTCGTCCAGACGGATCCAGTCATCGTAACGGTTAAGATGACCATGATTAAGATCGAGAAAAGCGTTTTGGAAGAACTTGGATTTGATTGGATGATCAATGAGTTTGGTTTAGGAGGAAAAAGTAGTGTGCTATCGGATAGGGGTTATTTAACAGGTGGAACAGTTGGCACTGGAGCTTTGATTGATGATTTTCCTGTGGTTGGTGCGAATGGAGTTCCACGTAATCCAATCACGGCAGGAAATCGAAGTGGTGAGGGTGCTTTTTCTGGTTATAACTTGGATACACTTCTTACATCCGGTGGTGATCGGGATGTTCAACAATTTTCTAGAGCGCCTGGTGTTGTTGGTTTGAACGGAGTGATTGATAATACGACAATGCAAGTTTTGATGCGTGGAATGGATCAGAATAAAGGTGCTGATATTCTCGCGACACCATCCATCACTACTCGTAGTGGCCAAGCTGCATCCATCACGATGATTAGAGAATTCATCTATGCCTCGGAATACGAACCCCCGCAAATTCCACAATCTGTAAACTCTATTACTCCTACTCCTATCGTTCCTTCAACTCCGAGTGCTTTCGAGACACGTGATACTGGAGTATTTATGGAGGTATTACCTACGGTAGATGAGAATCGCAGATATATTGACGTGGCAATTAAGCCAGTCATAACTGACTTCGATGGTTTCGTAAATTACGGTTCTCCTATCAATTTTGTAGGTGCTGATGGTGAGTCGGTTGAACTCACCAAGAATGCTATTTTGCAGCCAGTTTTCAGCGTGAAAAAGGTGGATTCAAGTGTGGTTATTGCGGATGGTGCGACGATCGTGATAGGTGGTTTATTAAAAGATAGTGTCACCAAGCTTGAAGATAAAACGCCAATACTTGGTAGTATTCCAATGTTAGGTAGATTTTTTAAATCCGAAGGAGTTAGACATAATTCGACCGCAATTTTGTTTTTCGTGAATGTTGAACTCGTTGACCCAACTGGTAAGCCGTATCGCGAGCGTTGATTTTTATTTGATATGCCAGATTCCAATAGTGAGCCGGAGAAGTATTCCATCGACGAAATGTTGGAGCGGCTAAAACACCGAGGAGAAGATGAGGGTCAGTTGGTGACTAGGGCTGATGGAACGCAGGCAGTAAAAGTAAGAAAGCGAAAGCGCAGGACAGAACAAGTTAGGGATAAGTTGAAGGCTCAGAATCAGCGTCTGCAGCTGATTCAGATTGCGGGATTTATCATTTTTCTGATCGCAATGTTGATCATAGGTGGGGTGATGATTCTTTATTCCAATAGCTCGGCCTTCAGGAATGGATTGATTTCTAAGGTGGAGAGCGTCACGGGTAGTGAAACGAAGATTCAGCAATTCAGAATCAATCCCGCCACGGCTTCCGCAGCGCATGTTGCGATGAACTGGTCAGAGTCATATGCACTCAATCGATTAGAGGTGAGTGGTCTGAATGCTGAAATCTCACCAATATGCTTTGTTGGAAAAGTTTTCCAAGGTCAGGAGATCACAGGAAGCAATGGTAAGCTCTTTCTAATAGCGCCAAGTGGATCTGATACATCCTCGATTAAAAAGGATACGAAGAATTCTTTAATTAAGTTCAATCGCTACTCAGTGGATAACTTGAATGTGTTTTTATCAAGAGAGGAAGCATTCGATAAAATGGTCGAAGGGGTTGAGGCTTCGTACTTGCCTACCAAGCTCAGTAAAGGTGGTGAAATTCGTCTGAATAAAGGTGCTTTGAAGATCAAGGGATGGCCTTCATTGGTGCTAGATCGCTCTTACATTCAAGTTCGTGGTGGGGAGCTCGATATCAAAAGCATGCGTTTTAAAGTGCCTGCCACTGCCGGTGAGGATTTGCAAGATAAGGGCTCAATCAATTTATTTGGTGAGATTAGCCCTCAAGCTCAAGGCGCAACGCACGAGCTTCACGTGGATTTGGAGTCGTTTCAAATTTCATCTTTGCTAGGCAGCAGCATGGGTAGGTTTTATCAGGGTAGGGTCATCACGAATTCCGATAATGATTCTAACATCTTTCGATTCACTCCTAGTTCTGGAAATGATGGTGAGCTTGAATTAAATATGTCTCATGCGATTGATTCGCGCATCGGGTTATCTCAATTTAAATTTCTGGGTCATCTATCCATCGTATTGGACGATCGTTGGTATGAACTGCCGAATTTTGATGATGAAGTCAAACTGCTGATGCGTCGCAGTGGCGAGATTGTGGAGTTGAAGAATATTTATCTGGAGCAGCGTGCGAGGATGATTATTAAAGGATCCATGGCGACTAAGGATGCGTCAGGTAATATTTCAGGTTCTTTGAAAGTTGGTGTCCCGGATATTATTGTTACTGCGTCTAAAGATCGTCGTCTCGATATATTGTTCAGTCCTGTCAGAGATGGGTATCGATGGGTTGATATTGAGTTGAGTGGAACTGGCGCGGCTCCAGTTGATAATTTCAAGGATCAATATCAAGCGATCTCACTTACGAGTGCTTCGGATGTAAAAGGGGCCCCAAAGCCTAAAGCTCATGGAGTGGATTCATTTGAGAGTTTGACCAAGCCTGAATAAGTCAGCTTGTTTTAACGATATGTAAACCAAGCATACAGACATCGTCGTCGAAGTGATGAGAGTCTGAAAAATCCAGAACGGTTTCGATGATGGATTCCAACCATTCTTCGATGTCTTTTTGTGGGTTGTCACTGGCGATTTTCAACAGGCGTTGATCCATGAATTGTTCGCCCTCGTCATTTTCAGCTTCAAGAACACCGTCCGTGAAAAGAAGCAATCGCTGAACATCGGTTAGATCCAGCGTATGAATGGGATAGGTTAGCTGGCTCATTAAGCCAAGAGCTGGGCCTTTCCCGCCACGTCCCGTGCAGATTTGATGGCTAGATTTTTCCCCAACTACGATAGGGCCTGGATGGCCGGCGCAGGAGTACTCCATCGATAGTTCATTGAGATCAATGATGCCATAGAATGCTGTGGCAAACATGGTCACGTTGGCTCTTTTCAAAATGGAGAATAAGCCGGAGTTCAGCTTACCAAGAAACTGCGATGCATCGTGTTTGCCATTGGCTTGGGTGGCAAGGAGTCCTCTAAGCATGGCGACAACCAAGGCGGCGCGTACGCCATGACCCATCACATCGCAGATAAAAATTCCGTAACGATTGCTACTGAGCTTGATGATTTCGTAGAAGTCGCCAGCCAAGCCAGAGATGGGAAGGTAACGTGAGCCAAAGAAAATCTGGTTGCCATTTTGAGCGACTGCGGGTGGATAGACGGAAGTGGAGAGCGCTTGTTGGATTTCGTGTGCCAGTTTGACTTCTTCTTCGTAGGCGATGTTTTTTTGCTGAAGTTCGTTCGCTAGGTCGGTTGCTTGACGTTGTGCGGTGACCAGTGAAGTTACGTCGCTTGAAACACCGAATGTGCCTTTGATCGTTCCGCTTTTATCCCGCCATGGGAATTTGGAAGTCACCACGAAGGTCTCGGCTCCTTCTCGCCAGGTTTCGCATTCGAGCTGACCTGTCATTGGAATTCCGGTTTTGATAATGCGTTGCTCATCGGCTTCGGCTTTTTCCCAATGAGTGTTGGAAAATAAATCGCGGTCGTGTTTTCCGATCAAACTCACGCTAGCGTCATAACCGTGGTATTCACTCATGCCACGGTTTACCATTACGAATTTGGATTCGAGGTCTTTGAAGTAGATTTGAAGCGGAACGTGATCGATCAGATTTCGTAAAAGGTGACGTTCTTCTTCGATTTGTGCTTCGGCGTTTTTGCGGAGGCTGATATCGATCATCGATCCCGCAATGCGCAAGGCCTCGCCATTTCGATTTCTAACCACCGTGCCGCGAATCCGCAGCCAACGCCATTCGTTGCCACCGGTTTGAATCCTGGCGTCGATAGCGAGGGTTTCGGGTCCTCCTACGTCGAGGGCGCGATTGACAGCATTTTCGAAAGCGAAGCGTTCAAGTTCGTGGACATGAGTGAAAGGAGGTAGAAATAAGTTGGGTGCTCCTGATTCGGTGCACTCGAGGAATTCGATGATTCTTCTGGAATAGTAAATTTTCTTCTCGCCAACCATCCAGTCCCAGATGCCCTCGTTCGAGGCTCTGAGGGCGAGCTCGAGTCGATCACTATTTTGGGTTTCTTGGGAAATTAACTCGGACATGTTCGGTTTGTTTGGAAAGGATAGGCTCCTGCTTTCTACTTCCCACATTCATTCTCGGAAAGCGAAAAGCTCATGAGATCAAAGAGGTGAAAGCTCTGCTTTTGTGAAACAGGGCTGTGGAGGTATCTCGCGCAAAGGCGCTAAGACGCAAAGGGAAGTGTATTGGAACCACGAAAATCACGAAAGTTTGGAATTAAATGGGTAAGGATAATTTAAGTTTTGATAAACTTTAGATTTCCATCCTTTGCGTCTTAGCGCCTTTGCGCGAGATAACTTAAACCCAATCCATCATTATTCCTTGGATTATTCTACCTCGGCTAATTTTCAAGCAGCCATAACTTGAGTAATTTTCCCTAGTTCTGGGGTTGCTTTTGGAGCCGGATTGTCTAGAACGACGGCGATGAAACGTATTGCTTTACTCATTCTTGTGGTTGGTTTTGGTCTCGGTGCCTGTGAAAGGCATGATTTTGAAGAGACTCGTAAGCTCCACGATCAGCATGAAAAGCATTGAATTGCTTATCATATTAAGCTTTTCCCCCTATTTTACGCTCGGATTGATGATCCTAGGCTTGCCAAAAGCCCATAGCTGAATCACAGACGCCCCGTTCTAGGCAATCCATGACCCAAGAAATTGCACTTACACTGATCGTTATCGGACTCACCTTGGTCGCATTTATGCGTGAGTGGGCACCTCCTGACGTGCTAGCTCTCACGATCTTGTGCCTTTTGGTGGCATTGGGTTTGGTTGGTATGGATAGCATGGCCAAAGTTTTTAGCAACGAAGCGCCTCTCACCATCGCTGCCCTGTTTGTGATAGGCGGGGCATTGGAGAAATCTGGTGCAGTTAATCAGATCGGGCGGTTACTTGAAAAAAACATCAACGGCGGGGTGAGAACCTCAATTTTTGCATTCTCTCTGGTTGCGACTTTCTTCAGTGCATGGATGAACAACACAGCAATTGTTGCGATTTTGATGCCGGCGGTTCTGGGTTTTGCTAGATCGAAAAACATTGCGGCATCAAAATTACTTATTCCTCTGTCCTATTCATCCATCCTCGGCGGATGCTGCACATTGATCGGAACATCGACCAATCTTTTGGTCAACGGAACTCTCAGAGACATGAATTTGGTTCCAATGACGATGTTTGAACTCGCTCCAGTCGGTGTTCCTTTGGCGATAGCGGGCGTTGCTTACATGACAATTTTTGGTCCTAAGTTATTGCCCGCTCGATCCTCGATCACGGGAAGTTTGGAAATCGATTTCCGAGTCGTGCCATTACATCACCTTTTGATTTCCGAAGGTTCTGAAATGATAGGTCAGAAGTTGTTCGATACAGCGCTGGGAAGTAAAGAGGCTGGCATTCATGTATTAGAAATTCGTCGTCGCGGCGCACGTTTGATGCTTCCACTTAGTGAAGTTACGGTTGAGAAAAATGATCGATTTTTAGTGGCGTTGCATCGTCGCAAAGGCGGTGCGGCGAAGGCGCAGGAGTTGTTTGCAAAAATCGGTGCTCAAGAGCTCTCCACGGTTGATGGAATCGTATCGGAACTTGTTCTTCCATATGAGTCTTCTCTGGTTGGAAAAACATTGGCGGCCTCGGATTTCCGTCAGCGCTACAACTGCGTGGTGCTCGCTGTGCATCGCAATGGATTAAATATTACAAGTAGCATGGCAGAACTTCCGCTGGATCATGGCGATACATTGCTGGTGATCACTGCGGTGAATAACTTGATCAGTCTGAAAGAAACTCGCGATTTCGTTCTTACGGACACGCCAGATGCAAAACCAGAAGATGGTGCTGAGAATGCTGAATGTATAAAATCCATCAAAATCTCCTGGGCTGTTCTGATTGGCGTGGTTCTAACCGTTTCAATGACAGATTTATTGAGTCGGATGAATGTCGGAGTCGTATCGATTCCTATTCACTATGTCTCCGTGGTGGGTGCGCTGAGTTTATTATGGTTGCGTATCCTGACGCCGCGTGAGGCGTATGCGAGTATCGACTGGCAAGTGTTGCTGATGCTATACGGATTGTTAGGTCTAGGAATGGCAATGCAGGGATCAGGTACTGCCGAGTGGCTTGCTAAAGGGCTCGTTGATATGACTCGTCATCATGTTTCTCCTGCCATTTTACCTTACGTCATGCTCTGGGTTGTGTATTTATTTACTTCATTACTTACAGAGGTTTTATCCAATAACGCAACAGCGGTGATGTTGGTGCCCATTGTGGTAGGGCTGGCCCAGGAACTTGGGGTAGATTTCCGTCCATTTATCATCACCATCACGATTGCAGCTTCATGTGCGTTCGCGCTGCCGATGGGCTACCAGACACACATGATGGTGTATGGCCCGGGCGGTTATAAATTCAGCGATTACCTCCGTATCGGTATCCCGCTCAATATCATCGTCTGGATCGTGAGCTGCCTTATTATTCCGCTCATCTGGAAATTCTAAGGGCTGAAGTTTTGCCTCGCTCATTCGCTAAATTCATTTTTACTAAGGGCGAGATGGATTTTGATTTTCCGGAAAGTTTTCTGCTGCTGCCCTTACTGGGTTTGGTCGGGTGGTTTTGGCCAAAGCTGGGACTGTTTCGTCCACTGCGATTGGTGATTTTGCTGTTGTTGATAGCCATGCTTTCGGGGCCGAAATTTGTGAAGCAGCAAAATGCACTCGAACTGATCGTTTTGTTAGATAGATCCGATTCTACCGAGGATCTGATCGACAAAGGTTTACCTGAATGGACAAGGCTATTGGAAAGCTCGAAACCAGGAAGAAATGACAAGCTGCGTTTTGTGAATTACGCGGCGGAGGTTGCTGAGGCAGGGATCGATGGGTCATCGTTCACGGGTTCACGCAAGCAAACGCGGACTGGATTGGCGTTGTCCAACTTGATGGCGCAGGTGGATGAGAAAATGCCGACCCGAGTGTTGTTGTTTACCGATGGATATGCGACCGAGCCCTTGACCGAAGCAGCGGAACAAATGAAGAAGCGTGGAGTTCCGCTGGATTATCGTTTGGTAAGAGAGGAGACAATTCAAGATGCGCGGGTGGCACGGCTTCAGTTTCCTGAGCGTGTGCAGGTGGGTGAGCCATTTTTAATTTCTGTATTAGTTAGATCTAACAAAGAAGAATCCGTGCCGTTGTTGATCAAGCGCAATGGTCAGACCTTGGTGGAAACCGATATCGCGGTGAAAGATGGGGTTGGAACCGCGGAGTTCACGGATCAGTTGGGGCAGGTGGGTGCATTTGAATATGAGGCGGAGATTCGTCCGGTCGTCGATGCGCATCTGGGAAATAACCGGATCAAGCGTTGGATGGAAATCACTGGTGGGCCGCGCTTGGTGTTGGTTACGAAGTATGAAAACGATCCAGTCGCCCTAGCGATGGCTGATATGGATTTCGATGTGCAGGTGATCAAAGATACATCTCAACTAAAGGCGGGTATGTTAGGTGGAACCAAGGCAGTGATTTTCAACAATGTTCCTGCACATGAGATTCCCAACGATTTCATCAAATCATTGGATTTCTTCGTGAGGGAGCAAGGAGGTGGATTCATGATGGTTGGCGGCAAACGTTCCTTCGGGGCAGGGGGATATTTCCAATCCGAAATTGATGAACTGTTGCCCGTTTCCATGGAGTTGAAATCTGAGCATCGAAAACTATCAGTGGCTCTGGCGATTGTGATGGATCGATCTGGATCGATGGGTGTTGGCGTTGCGGGCGGCAAAACCAAAATGGATCTGGCGAACTCCGGAGCGATTGCTGCAGTGAATCTCTTGGGCGGCATGGATCAGGTGACGGTTTTTGCCGTAGATAGTCAGCCAGATAAAATCGTCCCACTCACCAAGGTCGGTGGGAACCAGGCAAACATCGGCCAGAGAGTCTCTAGGATTTCATCGGGTGGTGGTGGTATCTATGCTTACACAGGATTGAAGGCTGGTTGGGAGGAATTGCGTAAATCCACAGCTGGGACCCGACATGTGATCCTATTCACCGATACTCAGGATACGGAAGAGCCAGGCGATTATAAAAAATTATTAGCTGAAATGACCAAGGAAGGTGCGACGGTTTCAGTCATCGGTTTAGGCACGAAAGCGGACATCGATTCCGCGTTGTGTGAAGATATCGCGAAGCTTGGTAACGGACGGATGTTTTTCTCGGATCGGCCCATGGATATTCCACAGATTTTCGCACAGGAGACCGTTACGATTGCTAGATCGGCGTTTCTTGAGGAGAAGGTTCAAAGCATAGCCTCTGGGAGATGGAGTGAAATTTCACCAAAGCCCATCGAGTGGATGCCGGTGGTGGGTGGTTATAATTTATCCTACGCACGCAAAGATTCGACCGTATCTCTCGTTTCCAAAGATGAATATGTCGCACCACTGGTTGCGCATGCGCGCCGCGGATTGGGAAGAACCGCTGCAGTGTCATTTCCTCTGGGTGGCGATTTTTCAGAAGATGTTAGAAATTGGAAAGGATATGGAGATTTTGTGCAGACGATGGGTCGGTTCCTCATGGGGCAACAATTGCCGCCCGGGATTGCGATCAGGCACCAGATGAAAGGCACGCGTTTGGAATTGAGTTTGTTTTACGACTCAGAGCAATGGGGAGAACGACTCAATCAGGATCCTCCTGTAGTGAAACTGCAAGATGAGGCGGGTGGGGTGAGTTATGAAGTTCCATGGCGCCGCATCGCCCCGGGACATTTTTCACTCAGCCGCGATATGAATGAAGGTAGCGTGGTGAAAGGCGCGATCCGAGTAGGGGATCACGCGTTGGCGTTTGGTCCTGTCAGCGTGGGATCGAGTGTGGAATGGGCATTTGAACCCGAGCGCTTAGAAGAGTTGAGACAGGTATCTCACCAAACCAATGGTAGAAAATTATTGAACCTCGAAGACGCATGGCTGAGACCACCTTACTTGGCTGCGCACTCTCTCAATCTTCCACTGGGTATTTCTCTTTTACTTTTGATTGTTATCGAGGCCTTGATCACACGAACGGGTTGGAAACTTCCGGAGTTTGTTAGGTTCAAACGTGAAAAATCGAATCAACCAAGAGCGAACAAACCACAAAAAATCCGCACTCCCAAAGTGGTTAAACCCGTGGAGGAAAAAATCGTGGAGGAAGTCGCAAAACCCGTTGTGGAAGAAGATTCAGATCGCCGTTCCAGATTCCAGAGAGCGAAGGATAAGAAGTGATATTTTTCTCCTCTCAGAAAATCCCGGGGTGATAATCCTGTGAATCGGGCCCTTCGAAATACATGGCGATGAATCGTTTCCATGTTTCTCGACTTTCTGGCGACAGGCTGTCGTTGATTTGGGAAACGCAGTGGCTACACAACAACAGCGGCAGCGCGCCTTCGATCAAAGAGCCATCGTGTTGGAACTGAGCGGAGATGGTGAATCCCAACATCCACTCCCGCGGCATGGTGCAGGCGACACAGTGATCCAAGCGCTTGATGGGGCTGTCCAGCTTCGACCATTCGAGGATGCGCTCCTGCCAATCGATCTTGGTTTCTAGGAAATCACGGATCGCCGCCTTTGAGTCATGGCTGAAACTGTTCGAAACCTCGTCCCGGCAGTGGACGCAGATGGCATATTCCAGAACGCATTCCTTGCGGTGGTAGTGTTTGTTGATCACCCAGTTTCCGCCGGTTTCGGAGAGGAAATTCTGGCAAATTTTACAGGAATCAAAGGGTTTTTCGGTTTCGATCGAGTCAAACCATTTTGCCAGCCGCTGCAAGCGCCGGATTTTAGGGGGAAAAGGAGGATTTGGCAAATGCTGTAAATTGTGAGATAGGGGCTTGCATACTTCGCGCCACCCCAGTAATTCCTCCGCGCCATGTCAAAAGTAGGAGCGATTGATTTTCCAAAAACCGGTTACGAAGCAGTCATTTTTGATTGTGATGGGACGCTGGTCGACTCGATGCCCGCCCATTTCGATGCTTGGTGCGAGGCCCTCGCGGCCTACGGCGCAGGTGGTATTTTCAAAGAAGACGTGTTTTTTGCCATGGGTGGCAGGCCGACCCGCGATATCGTGGTTGATCTCAATGAAGAATACGATCTTAAGCTCGATCCAGAGGCAGTGGCGCTTGCGAAGCGGGATGCGTTTTTGAGAAAACTCAACACCGTGGAATTGATAGATGAAGTGGCGGAGTTTGCAAAATCGCTCAGAGGAAAAATGCCGATAGCCGTTGCTTCAGGTGGTTCACGCTACGTGGTTGAAAAAACATTGAGACTTTTGGATTGCTCGGACTGGTTCGATGAAGTCGTCACCGCTGATGACGTGGTTAACGGAAAGCCAGCTCCAGATATTTTCCTCAAAGCTGCTGAAATGCTCGGCGTCGCTCCAGAAAAATGCTTGGTCATCGAAGACGCACCTCCAGGTGTGATCGCCGCCCAAGCTGCTGGGATGCAAGTCATCTCAGTTCCGATGCCGATGCTGATTAAGGATTAATCCGAGGTATGGGTTTTCTGCGACCCCTGCCGGGGTCGGATATCAGGTGGGACGCAAGTCCCGGGGTGTCGCGATGCTCAACGCCGGGCTAATGTCTTTGATCCCGTTGGGATCGGGGGATGGCTGCACGCGGTGTCCCGGGGTGTCGCTTCGCTCAACCCCGGGCTAATGTCTGTGATCCCGTTGGGATCGGGGGATGGCTGCACGCTGTGTCCCGGGGTGTCGCGATGCTCAACCCCAGGCTAATGTCTTTGATCCCGTTGGGATCGGTTGATGTGTTGATTACGATCCCGGAGGGATCACAGAAATTAGCCCAGGGTCGAAGACCCCGGGTATCGCGCGCAAAAAACATCCGCACCCCAGCGGGGTGCTAGAAATTCGCCGGTTTACGGTTTCGTGGAATTGTTTGAAAAAGCCAGCACCTCAGCGAGGTGCTAGAAATTAGCCCAGGGTCGCAGACCCCGGGTATCGCGCGCAAAAAACATCCGCACCCCAGCGGGGTGCTAGAAATTAGCCGGTTCACGGTTTCGTGGAATTGTTTGAAAAAACCAGCACCTCAGCGAGGTGCTAGAAATTAGCCCAGGGTCGCAGACCCCGGGTATCGTGCGCAAAAAAAACATCCGCACCCCAGCGGGGTGCTAGAATGCACGTGACATGTTAGATTTTCTTCCATAGAAAATTTTCGCTATGGCTTCCTCCCACCTTAGTCTTCATTACCACATCATTTTCGGCACCAAAGACCGAATCCCTTTCATTCATGATTCATGGATATCACGTTTGCATGAATATATTGGTGGAACCGTGCGCGGTTTGGATGGAATTCCGCAAGCTGTAGGTGGTGTGGCCGATCACGTGCATTTGCTTGTGGGATTGAAGGCCACACATTGCTTGTCCGATTTCGTTCGAGATCTAAAAAAATCTTCGACCTCTTGGGTGCGCGATGAGATTCCAAGGAGCGAGAAATTCTCGTGGCAAAATGGTTATGCTGCATTCAGCGTGAGTGCCAGTTCGAGAGATGCGGTAAAGCAATATATTTCCAATCAAGCGGAACATCATCGGGTTAGATCATTTCGTGAGGAATACATTCTCATGTTAGAAAAGGCGGGTGTAGCGTATGATGTTCGGTATTTGGATTGAGGTTGTGATTTAGACCACGTTTCTGCGACCCCTGCCGGGGTCGGATATCAGGTGTGACGCACGTCCTGGGGTGTCGCGATGCTCAACCCCGGGCTAATGTCTGTGATCCCGCTGGGATCGGGGTTTGGCTGCACGCGGTGTCCTGGGGTGTCGCGATGCTCAACCCCGGGCTAATGTCTTTGATCCCGCTGGGATCGGGGGATGGTGGGCGTGGATGTCCCGAGGTGTCGCGATGCTCAACCCCGGGCTAATGTCTGTGATCCCGTTGGGGTCGGGGTTTGGTGGGGGATTCATATGGATAAAGGGGTTTCCAACCCCTTGTTGCAAGAGGTGATTCTGGGATGCCCAAGAATAGTGCATTTCTCAGATCAAAAATCACATATCAACAATCATCAATCGTCAATCAAACCGAGTTACGATACGCACCGTTTGGATTTATGATTTCCGATTGTTGATTGTTGAATGTTGAATGAAGAGGCCGCTCACTACTTCGGCACATCAATCCAACAGCCTTTTTCATGAGACAGGAGAGATAGTTCAGCGAGTTGCACGCCTTTGGCGCCTTCGCGCAAAGTCCATTTGAATGGGGTGTTGATGGCGACGTGTTTGAGGAACATTTCCCATTGGATTTTGAAGGCGTTGTCGAAGTTGAGTTGGTCGGGGACTTCGGTCCAGTTGTCGTAGAAATCGATTGGGGAGTCGATGTCAGGATTCCAGATGGGACGTGGGGTGACGGATTGATGCTGAGCCCAGCATTTGCGGAGGCCGACGATGGCGGAGCCTTCGGTGCCATCGACCTGCATGGTGAGCAAATCATCACGGCGCACGCGGACGTTCCATGATGAGTTGAACTGGCAAGTCACGCCTGTATCGGTTTCGAAAATCGCGTAGGCGGAATCGTCAGTGGTGCATTTGAACGGTTTACCTGCTTCGTCGAAGCGCTGGGGGATGTGGGTGGCAGCTTTGCAGAACACACGGGTGACGTTGCCGAAGAGGTTATCGATCACATAGCGCCAGTGGCAGTGCATATCGACAATCATGCCGCCGCCATCTTCGGCGCGGTAGTTCCATGATGGGCGTTGGATGGGTTGTCCTTCATGCTCACCTGTGAAAACCCAATAACCAAACTCGCCACGCACGGAGAGAATTTTTCCGAAGAAACCTTGTTCCTTCAGAAGCTGATATTTGCGAATTCCAGGCAGCCAGAGCTTATCCTGAACGGTGCCGTTCTTAACTCCAGCTTTCTCGGCGATTTCGGCAATACGAATGGCTTCCGAATAAACGCTAGCGGTGGGTTTTTCGCAGTAAACATGTTTTCCTGCTGCAATCGCGCGCTCAAGAAACGGAATGCGATGCGGGGTGCCTGAGGCATCGAAAAAGATTTCGTTATAGGGATCGGCGAGGGCGGCATCGAGATCGGTGGAGAAACGTTCGACACCGTGTTTCTTCGCGAGGTCGGAAAGTTTATTAGCATTCCGACCCGTTAGTATCGGATCCGGAACGAGTCGTGATCCATCAGGAAGAAGAACGCCACCTTGATCGCGGATCGCGAGGATGGAACGAACGAGGTGCTGGTTGGTGCCCATGCGTCCGGTGACGCCGTTAAGTATAATGCCGATTTTCATAAAGTTTCAAATTTCAAATTTCAAGTTTCAAGGAAGAGAAATGGATGTGGATAAAGGATTTTAACCAAGAACCAGGAACCAAGAACCAGGAACTAGGAACTAGGAACTAGGAACTAGAGACTTTGAGTGGATGTTAGGATTTTTTTGAGAAAGTCGTGTTGGTTCATGGCCCAGTATTTGCGGGAGAAGATTTCGACTTCGGTTAGGCCAGTGAAGTTGGTGGTGCGTATCATGTTGAGGATGCGTGGGGTGGCATTGACGCCTTCGCCGGGGAGGCCTCGATCTAACAGGGGATGATCGAAGTCGGGTTTGAACTCGCAGATGTGAAAGGCGAAGAGGTGGCCGTTGTTGGCGCAGGTTTGGATTTCTTGTTCTAGGTTGGTTTCCCACCAGACATGAAAGGTATCAACCGCGATTCCGACGAGTGGATGGTTGATGCGTTGTGCAAGGATGTTGGCGTCGCGAAGCGTAGCAACGGCGGAACGATCGCCAGCATACATCGGATGAAGGGGTTCGATGGCGAGTTTGATCCCAGTGGCCTCGGCGCGTGGCAGGAGCGCGCGGATGCCAGCTTCAATTTGTTCGAAGTTTTGCTCGGGTGACTGGCCGACTGTAGCGCCACAAACCAAGACGATCATCGGCAAACCGACCATCTCGGCTTCCTCCAAGGCTTGGAGGTTTTGATCGATCGCTTTTTCCCGATCAGGTGCGCTCAGTGCGGTGAAAAATCCTCCGCGTACGAGGGAAACGGGAGTGAGTCCGCTATCTGTGAGTTGGGTTCTAACTTTTTTCAGATCCTGACCCGCAATCGTTTCACGCCATATGGAAATTCCACCGATGCCTGAACGGGAGTAGTTTTCAATGCATTCGCCTATCGACCAAGGTTGGTTGGTAAAGGTATGGATTGCGAGTTGTTGTGGATTCACGGATTTGATGGATGAGATTATGCGGATTCACCGATGATGAATTTTCCAACAACTCGGTTGATGGATTTTTGAGGGATGTGATTGATGATTTCCTGCTCCAAGCTTGCGGCGGCAGCTTTGGCGAGTTCGATGACTGGCATGCTGACGGTTGTGAGGAGGGGGCGGGAGAGTTGTCGAACGGGATAGTCATCGAAACCCGTGACAGAAATGTCTTTTGGGACAGAGACGCCGAGTCGGTCCAACTCGCTCAGAACCACGGTGCCGACGATGTCGTTAACGCAAATGAGGGCATTGTATTTTTTCGAAATACTGAGGATCTTTGCGTTATTGATACTGTTAATATTTGGAAATGCGTGGGTGCTTTTGATGGGATCAAAATGAATGCCAAACTGTTTGCATGCGGCATCGACCCCATCCAAGCGTTCTTGGTGGATTTGTCCGAGTTCATCGAGCGTGATGAAGGCGGGTTTGAATTTTTTTCCGAGACGTTTGAAAAGATGCGTCACAATCTCGTTCATCCCTATGCTGTTTTCAGAAGCAACGCAAGGGATGCCGGGGATGTCGCGGTTGAGGACGACGAAGGGTGTTTTGTTTTTTTTAAGCTGCTTGAGCGTGTCGTCGGAAGGGCGGTGGAATGCAAAGATGAAACCATTGGTGTCGCCACCTTTTTTGTGCGGGTAGGGTTTGTAATCTTTTGAACTGGTTTCACATACCAGATTGATACCGCATTCGATAAAGCCAGATTGTATGCCCTCGATGAGTGAAGCGAAGTCATAGAACAAGGAACGCTCAGGCTCGCTATGACGGGGAAGAATGAGTTTGATATTTAATATCGAACGTCCGCGGTGCTTGCTGATAGTGCGTTTTTGATAACCCATCTGTTCAGCTTGATGGTGAATTTTTACGACAAGAGTCGGATCGACCAAGCGTGATTGATTCAAGGCACGCGACACCGTTGCAGCGGAGATCTGCATTTTTTTGGCGATATCGGTGATCGTGGTCATTCAATGAAAATGTTTTGATTTAGTAACCCAGACGCGCCACGCAATCGGCGAGGATTTCACTTTCCCAGTCCGGACGTTTCGCGGATTTGGGATGGGTGAGGGGAGAAGGGCAGCGACCGATCAGGTTTTGAAAAATCGCGCAGGAATGTTTGTAAGCCGGCACCGGAGCACGGAACGCGATGTTGCCGAGGTATTGGATGTTATCGGTCAATTTCGCGTAGCGGTCATCGCCTTCCAACCAATATTTATCGCGAAGCGCAAAGAGCTCAGGACAGAAAGCGGCGAGCCCGAGCAAGTAATCCGACCCATACTCGGTCATGTCGATCGCAAGGTCGTTGCCGGTAAAAATTTTAAAATCGGGCCTGACTTCATCACGGATTTCTAAGCGACGCAGTTCGATGTCTCGTTCCAATGATGAATGCTTGATGCCTTTGAGCGATGGAATGTTGATCAGGCCTTTGAAAGTTTCCTCATTAAAAATCATTCCGTTTGGTGCAAACATGGCACCGAGTTCGAAAGCGACAACCGACTCGTAGCCTTCGCAAACTTCAGCGTAGAGGTCGATGATCTGTGCGGGTGTCCATTGATGGAAACGTGTGGTTTGGAAAAGGATGGGCGTGCCGCCGTGGGAAACGATTTCATCCATTTGGGTTTTATAGAGCTGAACCAGATCGCCCTCGAGACCTTCGACGAATGCGCCTGCGATGAAATCACGTTTGCCAGCGATGGTTTGATTCGTCAGCTCCAGCATGCGGGTGCGTTCCGCAGCGGTTAGATAATTCGCGTAGCCCGTATCCATGTTCACCGCACAACCAAGTCCCGCATCCGTGGTGCGAGCGACAGCGGCTTGGAAGCTATCCTCTGAGATCGATCCATCTGGATTGAAGGGTAATAAACACGCGGCGTAACCCGTGGTTTTTCGATGCAGTTTCTTGGCTTGGTGGCGTTGCGATAATGACATGCTTCGCGTTTCTTACCCCCTCCATTATTTGCATGCAAACTTTATTTCTTCGTTCTGGATTTTTTTGTCATGACATCTGTGAAGGTTTGCGAAAGATCAGCCTATGTACGAAGCAAAAGGCAAAATTAAGGTGATTTTTGATACGCAGACTTTTCCGAGTGGATTTTCCAAACGGGAATTTGTGGTCACTACAGCAGAAAGCAAATATCCGCAGGATTTGAAATTCGAGGTCGTGAAAGACAAGTGCGGGATCTTGGATAACTACAAAGTGGGTAACGATGTCTTGGTGAACTTCGATGTCCGTGGAAATGAATACAACGGCAAATACTACGTGAGTTTATCCTGCTGGAAATTGTCAGGTGGATCAGGTGGTGGCGGGGATGAGTATTCCCAAGAAATGCCGGCTAGTGCTGAGCCATCGGCTGAAGATCTGCGCAAGGCGGATGATTTCGATGATGATATTCCGTTTTGATTGAAGATATTAAACCACGGAATGCACGGAGTACACTGAATGGTTGCTTGCGCGCTAATCATAAACTTTTTAATTCCTTCATTCCGTGAAATCCGTGCTCTCTGTGGTTGAAATAATTATTCAGCCATTGGAGTTCCGATACGCGCGTAGAGCTCGATTTGTTTGCTGGAGTTTTCTAGCAAGTCTTTCGCGAGGGTGACTTTACCAGCTTCGAAAATCGTGATGGTGGATGATCCGCCGAACGCGAAGTAACCTTTTTCCGCGCCTTTTTCGACGGGTTGATTGGGGGTATAGATTTGGTGGATGGAGCCCACGCAAGTGGCGCCGATTTCTAGGATTAGGATCGTTCCGAACTCTTCGGTTTGGAGTTGGGTGAGGGTACGTTTGTTGGTCCAAAGATAGGAGAGTTTTTGAGCAAGGGCGATGGGTGAAACGGAAAACAACGGACCGGGAATCGTATGGGTTTCCGAAGGGATGCCAGCGGCGGGAAAATGGTAGCGATGGTAATCGACCGGACACAGCCGCGACAGGACCAGCGAGCCGTGGGCGTATTTCTTGGCGAGGGCGGGATCACCGAGCAGGGCGGGGAGGTCGAAGGTTTGGCCTTTTACGAAAAACGAGTCGATTTTTGAGATATCTGCAAAACCGAGATGACGGCCATCGGCTGGGAAAACGATGGGGGCTGAGTCGATAGGACGGGCTTCTGGTTTGAGTTTGCGGAAGAAAAACTCGTTGAAGCTTTTATAGCTACTGGGTGAATCGAGGAATTCGGCGGGATTCATCCCATATTTCTCAATGAATGGCTGAATTCGACTGGCGGAATCTGGTTTGGACATGCGTTTTCCATACCATTTGGAAAAGCCATGGCGCTTCACCAAGGCGTGGAGGGCGAGTTTACCGAGAGGGTTTCCATAGGTCCAACGCAGGAAAGATTCGCCATAAACCTGCTCGGTTTCGTGCTGCTGGGTATGGCGGTTGAAATATCGGATGGTTTCCACATCGGCAGGAAACCCTTTGTGGATATGAAAGTCAAAGAACTATGAAAGGGGATAAAAGTGAGCTTTTAGTGACGTAGTATCGTCGAATTGAACTTGCGGGTTATCCAATCCGCGATTATCTCACCGAAAATGAAAGCTTTCTCGATTTTTATCACTCTGTTCTGCCTTGGCCTCACAGGTTGTCAGAAGAGCAAGGAGCGGATGTTTGTAGAGGAAACAAGAGGCAAGTCCACTAAAGATGTGACGCCGAAAATGTTCGCGACGAGTGCTGAAAGGTTTTACGATACCAAGCCGAGTCCGATTCAGGGTAATCCTCCCGAAAATTGGTTGGCTTTGCCTGCAAATCAGTTCCGTTTGCTCAATTATCGTTTCGGAGATTCAGGGCTTGGGGAGGTTTACGTATCGATTTCTTCGGGTGGAATTCTGGAAAACGCGAATCGCTGGTTCAAGCAGTTTGGTCGTGAAGCGATGACTCCAGACAGTTTCGCAGCGAAGCAAAAAATCCCGGTGGTAGGAATCGAAGGGGTATGGATTGAAGCAGAGGGTGACTATGGTGCTGGCATGGGTGCAGATTCGAAACCAGGTTATGGTTTAGCGGGTGTGATTGCCGAGACAGGTGGACAAATCATCACCGTCAAAATGGTCGGTCCGAAATCCGAAGTAGATGTGCAAAAACCCGCGCTGCGTGACTTCATCGGCAGCTTACGGATGACCGAAAAATGATCTGAAATTTTTTAGCGATTTATAAATGGATAACCAAATTTACACCAAGGAAATGCCGCGTGAGAAATCATTCTTCCGTATGCTATATGATTTCCTTTCAGGATTTGCCCTTGCGACAGTGCTGCTGCTGTTGCTGTTGCTACTCACTTGGCTGGCCACACTGGAGCAGATCGATCATGGTCTGTATGCAACTTTGAATAAATATTTCAGCTGGAAATCCTTATTTCTGATTCCTGAAATCAACGGTAAGAAGATACCGCTTATATTACCTGGTGGTTATTATGTCTGCGCGCTGTTGCTGGTGAACATGATCCTCGGTGGGGTCATTCGCATCCGCAAAGGTCCGAAGCAGATCGGAAATCTCATCTCTCATTTCGGAATTGTTTTCATGCTGATCGCTGGAGGCGTGGCTCATCACTTCGAGGAGCGCGGCAACATGGCGATTTATCCGGGTGAAAGCAGCAACGTGGCTGAGGACTATCATGAATATGTTATCGAAGTTGCTGAAGTGAAAAACGACGAACGCGATAAGTTTCACATCATTCGCGGTAATTCTCTAACCGATCTTAAAGACGGGAAGCAGCGAAGGTTTGATTTCAAAGATGTGCCGTTTTCCATCATCGTATCCGGACATTTGAAAAATTCGCAGCCAGTGAGTGTTGCGGAACAAGCCCCGAAGAAAGGTGAGTTAGTGACTGACGGTTATTATCTATTTGAACGCCCTGCAGATGAAACGGCTGAAAGAAACATCGCTGGTGCGTATGCTCAGGTAGTTTTCGAAGATGGTGAGAAATCGGCACCGTTTATTTTATTTGGAGCGAGCTATTACCCATTCACCGTGCGGGATGGTGAAAGGCTTTTCACCGTCGATATGCACAAGCGTTTGTGGCAGATGCCGTTCGATGTGAAGCTGGACAAGTTTAAAGCAGAATTCCATCCTGGTACCTCACGACCTGCGGAGTTCGTCAGTGATGTTCGGCGCATTGAAAACGGCCAAGAGGCGAAGGTGCGCATCGAGATGAACGAGCCGATGCGCTATGAGGGGTTCACCTTTTTCCAAGCGAGTTACGGCCCGCCAAATGCGAAGCCTGGTGATGAGATGTTTACGGTTTTGGAAGTGGTAAAAAACCCCTCGGATATGTGGCCTGAATATAGCCTCTACATCGTTGCGTTCGGTATGCTTGTTACTTTTCTAACCAAACTCATCGGTCATGTGTTGGCCGTTTCAAAAAAACGTCAGAATCATGCAAAAAAAATCTAAAGTAGGGAGCTGGGTTTTCGCGATCCTTGCCGCCATCGGTTTGATGGTGGCGTTGGTGAATCTTTTCATCGATAACATGCCAAAAGGTGAGGTCCAAAAAGTCGAAGGATACAAGCCTTGGGATAAGAAAACCATCAATCTGGTGGCTGGACTGCCATTGCAAGATGGAGGTCGTATCAAGCCGTTTTCAACTTTCGCAGGTTTCAAAATGCTGGGCTATCATGGTGCCCGTTCGATGAAAGTGAAGGACGACGCGGGCATGGTTCATAAGATCAAACCAACCGCATGGTTGATGGATACCGTTTTCCGTCCGCATCTCGCGATCAAAATGCCGACGTTCCGCATCGATAACTCCAAAGTGTTGGAGGCTATCGATGTTAAACAAAAAGGCCGGCGCGATCGTTACAGCTACGAGGAGATCGTTGAGGGTCGAGAAAAGTTGTTTCAGTTAGCACAGTCATACGAACCCATCGAAAAGAAAAAACGTGATCCTGAACAGCAACAGACCATTGATCTTGCTTACAACATCAGAAATTTCGAAGCGCTGTTAGGATATTTCAGTTACGCGAGAATTGGTGTCAAACTCGATGGGACAGGTGTGGATGGCGCGCCGGATCAGCGTGTGGATTTCAGTGCCGTGATGTCATCGGCTCCTGGTTTGATGCCTGAACTGGAACGGATGAAGTCACAGGAAGGAAAGGTTCCTGAACGGCTTTTGTCACTGCTCCAGCAGATTGAAGATGGCGCCAATTACTCCAAATACGGGCTTTTCATACTGCCGCCGGCCGACTCATCCAAAAAAGATTGGTTAACGGCTGGAAACGCAATCATGGAAACGATGACTCTGAAAATCGATCAACCTGATGTTGCGATCAAAGATATCGCTACAACGGAAAGCGCTGTCCGTGAATTGGCAAATGGCGAAAAGGCATTTCGCGAGGCGATGTCAACATTGATCAAGCGCACAAGCGATCGCGCCAAGCCCAGTGATATTAAATTCATCTCGCTTGAAGTGTTCTATTTCAAAAGCGATCTCTTTCTGAGAGCGATGATTCTTTTTTTAATTGGCTCCATTAGCTCGCTGGCGATGTGGGGGTTGGGTCAGTCGAGAGTGTCGAAACTATTCTACTGGGTGACTTTAAGCTCAACGGTGATCGCCGTCGCGTTGTGTGTGACGGCGATTGTGATTCGCTGTATCATCATGCAGCGTCCGCCAGTTGGTAATTTATATGATACCGTGATTTTTATTGGTACGACTGTCGTGATCCTCTCGCTGGTTATCGAATGGATCAGCAGGAACAGGTTTTCAATCGGAATCGCACCCGTGCTCGGTACAGCTCTGATTATTCTGGCGCGTCGCTATGAAGTTGGAGATGCCGGAGATCACTTAGATCCGTTGGTTGCTGTTTTGGATTCAAACTACTGGCTTACTACTCATGTCATCTGTATTACGCTTGGTTATACCAGTGGGATATTAGCCGCGATGCTATCTTGTGGATATATCCTCATGCGTGGACTCAATCTCGATGGAGAAAACAAAGAGCTGCGTCGCTCTCTTACGAAAGCCGTTTATGGATGTATTTGTCTAACGGTTTTTCTTTCCCTGGTCGGAACTGTGCTCGGTGGAATTTGGGCAAACTATTCTTGGGGTCGATTCTGGGGCTGGGATCCAAAAGAAAACGGAGCGCTCATGATCGTGCTCTGGACGCTGGCTATCCTTCATGCGCGTCTTGGTGGAATTATCAAAGATTGGGGACTGCATCTCGCTTCAGTTTTCACCGCCTGCGTAGTCGCGTTTTCATGGTGGCATGTGAACTTCCTTGGAGTCGGACTTCATAACTACGGTTTCACTGCCGGTAAGAGCACGATTTGGATCTTCTACTGCGTCATGCTGTTGGTTCTTCTCTTCGGGTTTGCTGTGATGTTATGGGAAAAATATTCAGCGGATCAAAAAAATCTCAATCCGGTAGAGAACGGGGAGTTGGTCAAATCCTGATGGTTTCCTCAGGGAATTTTTCGGCCTAATGCGCGGGATCCGGTTTTTTCATTGAGGGAATCATCGCGACCCATGTGCTTACGAAGGTGATGAGAATTGGGCCGATGATGGCTCCCGCACCATGCTTTACGAGTGTGGCATCTGTGATATTTGTGTAACCCATAATGCCGATTGTTCCTGTGAGATAGATGAGTATGGCGGCACCGCCGAATACGATACGTGCTTTCAATGATGCATCGACGAAGCACATGGAACTTGGGATTGCGGCGAGCATGAACATGGCTCCTGTGAGCATTAGCACCTCCTGTCCGATCGCGAGTCCTATTAGGCCGAGGATGAGTCCGATCATGAAACCTCCACCCACAACCATGCCATCGAGTTTTTCGCTGCGATCCAACGAAAGCCTGGCGGATCGATCACGCAGAATCATCAGGTTGGCGATACCACTCGATAGCCAGGTTCCGAAAATGAAGAGATAGAAGAGGACGAAAAGCGGTGGCAGCAGGGCGGGGTTGATGGCTTGAACCGCATTGCGAACAAATCGAAATCCGATCACGATACCTATCATGATGAATATCTGGTTTTTCTCATTAAATCGCTGCATGAAGAAAACCCAGCGCAGGAAAAGCCGGTAAAATCCGGAGCGAGCACGGAAGGATTCTTTTAAACCATCGCGTGCGTATTCGCACTCGGGATCGATGCGAAGTGAATCCCTGAAGAAATTTTCCGCTTGCTCGATTTTACCGCTTTGTAAGGCGGACCAGCCGGCGTTGGCGAGCGAGATTGGATTCTCAGGATCGCGTGCGAGACGGCGACTTGTTTCATCGTTAGATTCATCGAGCCGATTCTGTTTGCGCAGAGCGATGGCGAGCAAATTGGATGCGGTTTCGTCATCCGGATCCAGTTCCAGTGCATGTGTCAGCGCTTTCTCGGCGTCTTTCCACTCGGACATGCCAAGCAGAGCTTCGCCTTTGCTCACCCAGCAAAATTCATTTTCCGGATCGAGCGCGATGGCTCTGTCCGCCGCGGCGAGAGCTTCTTTAGGCCGATCCAACTGTGAGAGGATGCGCGCGTGTAGTGCGTGGATGTGGCCGAGATCAGGTAATATCCCGAGGGCTTTCAGGATGTAGTCATTTGCAAGCGCGCGTTGGCCGGGCATTTCCAAATGATTGAATGCCAACTCGACGTAGGCTTGCGCATCGTCAGGTTCATTGGCGAGATGAAGGTGGAGTAAGGCGACAGCTTCTTCGTGCCTGTGGCGTTCGCGGAGATGTTGGGCGCGTTCGATGGATGAGCTCATTTTTTTAATCCGAGATAAACTAACACGTCGTCATAAAACCCACTTTGGTTTGCGTAGAGTGCGTGATTTTTTGCGCTTTCAAACCATTTCCGTGTCGAGGGTTTGACTTCTTTGGCGGCTTGGATGAGTGATTTGCCACTCATCGGAACCATGGAGCCGCGCTTCATCGCCTCGGCAAGCGCTTGTTCGGTCGCGATATCGAACACGGCACGCAAATCGGCACCGGAAAATCCTTCGGTTTTTTTCGCAAGCTCTTCGGGATCGAAGTTCGCGAGCGGTTTGCCACGACCATGAATCTTGGCGATCTCAGCTCTGGCTGGTGTATCTGGTGGCGGGACAAAGACGAGTCGATCGAAACGCCCGGGACGTAGAAACGCGCCATCGACATGCCATGGGCCGTTGGTTGCACCGAGAACTAGAACGCCATCGTTGGCAGCTTGGGCTCCATCGAGTTCTGCTAGAAATTGATTGATCAACCCACGTCCGGCGGAGTGGCGCATATCGCGTCGGTCTGCGGCGAGCGCATCGATTTCATCGAAAAACAAAACCGAAGGCGCGGCCTTGCGGGCGAGTTCGAAGATTTGGTGAAGCCGTTGTTCGCTCTGGCCGATATACATATCGAGCACTTGGTGAAGACCGACCGAGAAAAATGACGCATTGATTTCGCCAGCCGTGGCACGGGCGAGCATGGTTTTTCCACAACCCGGCGGGCCGTAGAGCAATACGCCGCCGCCAGCCTTTTTGCCATAAGCTGCAAATAGCTCGGGGTTTTTCAACGGATGGATGATCTTCATGCGGATATCATCTTTCACCTTATCCATGCCGCCGACGTCATCGAATTTGATATCGGCCTTTAGGCGAAATTCGAGATCGAGCTCACGGGCGGCGACCGCATCCATGCCTTCAAATAGGTCGCTTTCGTTTTCCTCTTCCTCCTCTTTCCAACCTTGGCTCGTCATTGCGATTTTCCGAGTGCTACCTCCCGCATTGAGAATTTGGCTCAGCAGTTCTTCATCGGCGATGCTGGGATCGATGGCAGCGGCGCGGTCGTGAAATTCGCGGGCGGATTTAGCATCGCCTTCTTCCAGAGCAATGCGTGCCCGCAACAACCAAGCAGGCGCGTAGTTGGGGTGAGCGGCGCACAAACTTTCCAGACGGACAATCGCTTGTGAGGTTTCACCGGCGAAATCCAACAAGCGCGCGATTCCAAGCAGTGCCGCTGCGTTGTTGGGATCGGCGGTGAGCGTGCGTTTGTAGTAAGTTTGTGCCTCAGCGAGCTCAAACCGATCTTCGTGTGTCTTGGCGATGAGGAGAAGCAGCGGAACGTTGTCAGGCGATGCCGCCAGTGCTGCTTTGAGCGCGTCGATGTCCATAATGGCGGATGCTAATTGCCGAGCCGGAGGCGGCAAGCTCTGATCTTATGATGGCGAGGTTTTTTTAAACTTGGTGGTTTGCCGCAGGTTTCATGCTTGGCAGGGCATGGATGAGGAATTAAGTCATGCTCTTCAAATGGAACCGTTCATCGTTATAGCTATCATCGCACTCGCGATCATCTTTCGTCTCGTCGCTGGCTCTTTTGATGGAGAACGGGTTGAAAATTATGTTCGTGATATGGGCTGCGAGCTCATCGATAAAAGCTGGGATCCATTCGGTCCGGGATGGTTTGGTGAAAAGGATTCGAGAATCTACGAGATCGTCTATAGGGATCGCGAAGGAAGAGTGCATCGGGCACACGTCAAAACTTCCATGATGAGTGGCGTTTATCTAACCAATGATCACGTCGTGGAAGACCGATCCGAGCGTTCGGTGGAAGAGGAAAAGGCGGAATTAAGGAGGCGGTTGGCGGAGTTGGAGGGGAAGTAGAATATGACATCGAAAAAAATTCCAATTTGGAAAGCATTAGGTATCGCCATGATGGCCTATTTGTTAGCTTTGGTGATTCTCAGTGCATCCGTGAAATCGGATGATTTCTGGAGCATGTTGTTTGTAACCCCTAGATTCAGAACAGGCTTCATTTTCTATTCAATGCCATTCCTGTTAGTCGGTATGGTGTTGAGCGCAGTAGGCAGATGGATGCCGAGCAAAACCGCTTTCGTCATCGTGAGGAGAGTTTTGATTGGGTTGTGTGTTTTGGCGCTCCTTTTTGCGATTGGGCTGATGAATGTCTTTGGGTCGTGTTTCGATTTTAAATTATCGATTTGAGGATATCTGAGAAGATGTAGGCGGTTGGTGAAATTGGAGGGAAAATAGAGTAGTTTCTAATAATTCTGATCCCAATAGAGATCAAAGAAGTTGGCTAGAGGAAAGGAATCGCGATTTTCAATCGCGACCTCGTTAGCGAAATATCTTGGGCTGATGCGGCGGTTGCAGTCGCGATTGAAAATCGCGGTTCCTTTCCTAGACTAAGGATTAAGATTTCAAATTTTCTAACACCCAATGATACTCGGCGGCGATTTGTTCCTCGACAGGGCGTTGTAAGGTATTTGGGAGGACGCCCCAAGTGTAGGTTTCGATTTCGAAATGTTGGCAGGCGGTTGGATTTCTAACACACCAATTTAACGTTTCCTCGACGTGGGCGTGGGTGGAGCCGAGCGGGTTGGTGGGTTTGGCATCGAGCGGGATGTGGAAATGGACGCGTGCTTCAGTGAAATCGCTGGGCTGCAGGGTTCCGGAATCGACGGCTTCGAAGAACACGGGGAGATCTTTGAAACGTTCGAGGGAGCCATTGGGCCGGCGCGCGATGACTTGGTGGAAATACGTCGGCTCGTTGAACTTACGGATCGCCTCCAGAGCGGTGGGATCGGCGGGGTTCAGACGCAGGGCGTTGGAGAGATGGATTTTCGACAGGCGGATGCTCGCATCGACCGCGATGGCGTTGAGCGATTCTTTCGCATCATCGAACTCGATCGCGAAGTGGCAGCAATCGTAGTTCAGGCCGATGCGTTGTTGGATGATGGAGGGGCTGGCGGCATCGAGGTGGAGGCGCTCGAAAAATGCCAGGGTTTCCGCGGTGTTTTCAAAATGACCGAGCGGTTCAGGTTCGAGACCGAGGTGGAGGTCGATTTGATGTTTCTGCGACAGATCCTCGATGAAATACGCCATCTCGATGAGGTTTTTGCGGATGATGGATTCATCGGCATGAAAGGTTTTGTGAGAGCCTGGAAGGGTGGAAATCGAGCCTCCAGAGCTTTTCGGGGCGATCTGGGCGATGATTTGGAAGAGATTCTGGGTGTATTTGACCCGTTCCAAGCTCATCCAATCCGGCTGGAAGACTTTTTCCTTCACGGAAGTGCCGTGAAACGCGCCGTAGGGGAAGCCGTTGATGGTGAAAACCATGCAGTGATTCGCTGCGAGCCAATCTTTGAATCGCTCTAATTGATCTCCCTCCAGCAGCTCAGCCGCCGCCCGAGCCGAAAGCCGCAGGCCGATGGGGTAAGGTTGGTTGGCGGGTTGGTGACCGGATGCGAGGAGCTTGTCACGCACCACAAGCACGTGCTTTTCAAGCGCATACAGGGTTTCCGACCAGGATTCGGCGGGGTGGATGTTGGTGCAGTAACCTAATATCATGGGAAACTCTAAATTTTAAACTTTAAATCTCAAGGAAGAGGCTGTGCAAATTTGCGTGACGCAGATCAAAGGCTTTTATGCGGTGGCTTCGACGGCCTTTGCCACGCGTAGCATCATGGCTTCGCCGAAGTTGGGGGCCATGATTTGGATGCCGACGGGGAGGGCGGGGGCTCCGTCGAAGGCGGTGGTGCCGCAGGGGACGGAAATCGCTGGGATTCCGGCTAGGTTGGCGGCGATGGTAAAGATGTCTGCGAGGTAATCTTCCAGCGGGTTTTCCGAGCAGACCCCAATTCTGCGTGCTGGTGTGGGGGTGACAGGGGAAAGGATGGCGTCGACTTTTTCAAAGGCCTGTGTGAAATCGCGAGTGATCAGTTTTCTGACTTTCTGGGCGCGGGTGTAATAGGCATCGTAGTAGCCGGACGAGAGCACGTAGGTTCCCAAAATGATCCGTCGTTTTACCTCGGCACCAAAACCTTGTTCGCGGGATTGGTGGTAGACATCGATGATGTCAGAGGCTCCCGTGGCGCGATTTCCGTAGCGGATTCCATCGAAACGGGAGAGGTTCGACGATGCCTCGGCTGGGGCGATCACGTAGTAGGTGGCGACCACATGGGAGGTATATGGTAAAGATAACTTGATTATCTCTGCTCCTTGACTTTCAAGTAGTTGGATACATTTTTCCACATTTTCTCGAACCCCAGGATGGATACCGTCGGCAAAATATTCGGCGGGGATTCCGAGCCTCAAGCCTTTGACTCCGTCGTTGATCGTGGCGGAATAGTCGGGGACGGGGAGGTTGACCGAAGTTGAATCTAAATGATCGTATCCAGCGATCGTTTGAAGGAGTAGAGCTGCATCGTCGACCGACTGAGTGAGCGGTCCGATCTGATCGAGAGACGAGGCAAAGGCAACCACGCCGTAGCGGGAAACGCGTCCATAGCTGGGCTTGAGTCCGACGATTCCGCAGTGCGAGGCGGGCTGTCGGATCGAGCCGCCGGTATCTGAACCGAGGGCAGCGTAGGCGGTGAGATCGGCGACTGAGGCGGCGGAGCCACCGGACGAACCGCCGGCGATGCGTTCTGGATCACGCGGATTACGGGTGAGCTGGATGGCGGAGTTTTCCGTGGCGGAACCCATGGCGAACTCATCCATGTTCATCCGGCCGAACGGAATGGCACCGGCTTCTTTGAGTTTCCGGATGACTGTCGCGTCGTAAGGAGAGGTGTAATTTTTGGCTAAAAACTTGGAGCCGCAGGTGCAGGGCTGGCCGAACGTGTTGATGTTGTCCTTGATGGCGATGGGGAGCCCTCCGAGCGGTTTTGAGAGATCGGCTTTGGCAGCGGCCTGGAGTGCTTCTTCGAGGTTATATGAAATGTAAGCTTTCGTCTGCGAATCGCGCTCGGCAATGGCAGAAGCGAGCGATTCGAGAGCCTGAGTTGGAGTGGATTGACCAGAGAGGAATTGCTGGCGGAGCTGGGTGAGAGTCATTGAAGAGTGAAGAATGAATAGTGAAGAGTGAAATTAAGAGTTAAGAGTGAAGGATAAATAGGGAAAAAAGAAGAAGGGAGATTTTGAATCATTTCACCATTCACTCTTCACTATTCATCATTTAAATCACGCGTCGGCGACGACTTTTGGGACGCGGATTTGGGATTGGGCTTGGTCGGGGGCGTTGCGTAGGACGAGTTCGGGGTCGAGACTTGGGAGCGGGGTGTCATCGCGCATTGGGCCGAGGTGGTCGTGATCGTCGAGAGCTAGGTCGTTTGGTAAATCGATGGATGACAGGGATTCGACGTGCTCAAGAATCGCATTGAGCTGCGACTGGAACGTCCCGACTTCCTCAGGGGTGAGATCGAGGCGCGCCAATTTGGCTACGTAGCTGACATCGATGTGTTGATTAGACATGGGAGAGTTCGTGGTTCTTGGTTCCTGGTTCTTAGTTGTCAGGAACGGCGGGGGGATAATTTAGGGAAAATCTGCAAATGAAAACCACGAATTACGCGGATTATACGAATGGATAAGGACAGGGCTTTGAAATTGATTCTATCTCAATCTTTCCCATTCGTGAAATTTGTGAAATTCGTGGTTAAAACTCTATTTCAGCAATGAGCTGATCCAAGTTTGGCACAGATAGGCTCTATGCTAATTCATTCAGACGGAATTTTCGTTCCACCTTCCAGCGATGCTGCTGGCAAAAACATTCTCAATCCTTCTTGGCTCACGCGTCGGAAACCATATTTGGCGTAAAACTCGATGATTTGCTCATTGGCTGCATCCACTACCAAGCCGATTCCACCTGTGCGCAAAATAGTCTCCCTCGCCAGTTGTCGAGCTGTGGCCAAAAGCATCGAACCAATGCCTTTACCATGTGCGCTTTCAGATACAGCCAAACGTCCCAATAAAACTGCAGAGACGTTTTGCTTGGGTAATCCTTTGGGAACACCCGGCCATTCCTTTGCTTCGATGGTAATTATAGAGAGCGTGAAGTATCCCAAAACGGCTTTCGGTGTCGGAGCATCCACTTCGACCAGCACACGGGTTACGCTTATTCCTTTCTCCAAATGACCACGAGCGGTTTCTTTGAAATAGCGATCCACTGATTCGAGACCACTGCAGAATCCTGCTCTATCATGGCAGGTATCCAGCAACTCAAGAGCGTATAACGACATGGCTGGCTGCGCGCTTGGCTGCATGAAGCATCTTCTGGTTCGGTTTGGGGGGCTTGGCGATCAAAGACGCTAGATTTGCGGATTCTTGTCGAGTGAGTTGCCAGTGGGATTCCGCTTCGATCACTCGATCCGCTCTTTCCGCTACTGCCTCTTGAATGAAAGCCGCAACGGCAAGACCTCTCAGCGCCGCTGCATACTCAATTTTTTCGGCAAGTCCTTTCGGGAAACGAGTGTTGATGCGCTTCGTCGCCACTCCTGTAGGACGACCTCTTTTGGAAGCGGCAGATTTTGTCTTGGTTTTCACAGATGAAAGCTAGAATAAGCGGATGAATAATGCAACTTATTTTTCGGTGCTATTTTGGCACCGATTAGATTTTTATGCCTAAATCATCCCTTCACCGCCGCCAAGATATCGGTGACTTCGGCTAATCTTCCGACTCCCTGATAGCCGCAAGCGAGATCGCCGGTGGCGGGTTCGATGAAATGGCAGCCGTCATTTTTGAGTTGTTGGACGTTGCGTTGGGTGGCGGGGTGGAGCCACATTTTCCCGTTCATGGCAGGGGCGATGAAGACGGGAGTCTCGCGTGGGAGGGCGAGGTAGATGGATGTTAGAGGATCGGGTGCGTGGCCGTTTGCGAGGAGGGCCAAGGTGTTAGCAGACGCAGGAGCGATGAGTAACAGATCCGCGGTATCGGCGAGCTCGATGTGACCGGGTTTCCAAGAGTGCTTTTCGTCCTCAAGTGAAACCAGAACCGGATTGCGAGTGAGTGTCTGCAGGGTGAGTGGAGTGATAAACTCGCAAGCAGATTTGGTCATCACTGCATGCACTTCATGCTTAGCCTTAACCAGCTGCGATGCAAGATCAGCAGCTTTGTAAGCAGCAATAGAACCAGTAATTCCGAGGATAATTTTCATTTAAGTTTCAAATTACAAAATTCAAATTTCAAGTAACAGAGTAAGTCAGTGATCGATGGTTACAAGTCGAAGTTTGGTATCAGCGTTAGTGTCTTATTGATTGAAATTTGAAACTTGAGATTTGAAATTTCACCGCAGCATCGTAGCTGCTTTGGTTAAAGCATTGGCCAGGGACTCGATGTCCTCTGTGGTATTGTATAGGGCGAAGGAGGCTCGGGTGGTGCCGGTGATGCCGAAGCGGGCCATGAGGGGTTGGCAGCAATGGTGGCCGGTGCGGACGGCGATGCCCATTTGGTCGATCAATGTCCCGAGGTCGTAGTGATGGACTCCTTCGATGGCGAAGGAGATTGCGCCGATTCTATCGGCTGGGCCGTAGAGGTGGATACCAGGGATTTCGGAAAGTGCTGCGGCGGCCTGGTGGATCAGGGTTTCCTCGTGGGCTTGGATTTCCGCGAGGCCGATGCCGTGGACGTAATCGAATGCAGCAGCGAGGGCGATGGCACCTTCGATGTTGGGAGTGCCTGCTTCGTATTTAAAAGGGAGATCGTTGTAGGTGGTTTTTTCAAAGGTGACTTCTTTGATCATTTCGCCACCACCGCGCCATGGAGGTAAAACTTCTAACAAACTTTTCCGACCCCACAATACGCCGATGCCGGTGGGTGCGTAAACTTTGTGTCCGGAGAAGACGACGAAGTCGGCGCCCAGCGCTTGGACATCGACCTCGAGGTGAGGGATGGCTTGTGCGGCATCGATCAACACCGTGGTGCCAAATTTCTTGGCAGCGAAGGTCATTTCGCGAACAGGATTGACTGTGCCAAAAGCATTGGAAACCCAAGTTATGGCGAGGATTTTGGTTTTAGTTGAAAGGAGTTGTTGGAAAGCGGTTTGATCTAACACCCCGTGATCGTCGCAAGGTATGACGCGCAATAATGCACCGCTGCGTTGTGCGAGCATCTGCCATGGAACGATGTTGGAATGATGCTCTAGAGCAGAGATCAGAATTTCATCGCCGCTGGAAAGAGAAAGAATGTTAGAGACGAGGTTGATTCCATCGGTGCATCCAGAAGTGAAAATCACTTCGTCGGGTGAGCTGGCGTTGATGTATTTCGTGATGGTTTCCCGTGCGTGCTCGTGGGCGGCAGTGGCCTCGCGGGCGAGGTGGTGAGTGCCGCGATGGATGTTCGAATTGATCTTCTCATAATAACGCCGCGAAGCATCCAACACCGCGATCGGTTTCTGAGTGGTGGCAGCGTTGTCGAGATAGACCAAGGGCTTGCCATTCACCTTTTCAGAAAGGATGGGGAAGTCGGCTTTGAGAGATGGGGTGAGCATGGAGCGGAGAGCTTAGAGCGAGGAGTGAAGAAGAGAGGGAGATGGGGAGATGGGGATTGATTTAAGATTGATGATTGTTGATTGTTGATTGTTGATTGATGATTGATGATTGATGATTGATGATTGTTGATTGTTGATTGTTGATTGATGATTGATGATTGTTGATTGATGATTGATGATTGATGATTGATGATTGATGATTGTTGATTGTTGATTGTTGATTGATGATTGATGATTGATGATTGTTGATTGATGATTGTTGATTGATGATTGATGATTGTTGATTGTTGATTGTTGATTGTTGATTGTTGATTTTGGATTTTTGAGTCTTCCTTAGGATTTAGAGTTTAAAATTTAGAGTTTGAACTACGCCAGTAGTTCAACGGCTGCTTCGAGCGACGAGAGGTCTTCAACGGAGATGACCTTCGCTTCGGGGGCGATTTTTGCAACTAAGCCGGCGATGATTTTTCCAGGGCCGATTTCGATGAACTCGGTGTGACCTTTTGAAACGAGGTATTGGATGGATTCGATCCAACGCACGGAGCCAGTGACTTGGGAGGTGAGGGTGGACCGGATTTCTTCGGGTGAAGAAACGGGGGAGGCAGTGAAGTTGGCGATGACGGGAATGCTTGGAGAAACGATGGGGGTAGCAGCAAGTTCGCCAGCGAGTTTTTCCTGAGCGGATGCCATCAGGGATGAGTGGTAGGCGCCTGCGACATTAAGTTTGATCGCGCGGCGGATGCCGAAATCTTTGGCTTTCGCAACCGCATCATCGATGCCTGCAGAGGCACCAGAAATGACGATTTGTCCCGGGGCATTGAGGTTTGCGACATCGACTCCAGTGGCTTTTGCGAGTTCGCGGATTTTGTCTTCATCGCCACCAATCAAGGCAGCCATCGCGCCATCGGTTGCGTTGCAGGCTTCTTCCATGAAAGTGCCCCGACGTGAAACAAGGCGCAGGCCGTCTTCGAAAGAAAAGGTTCCAGCAGCGGAATGGGCGGTGAATTCACCGAGTGAGAGTCCGGCAGCGGCGACCGGTTTGAAATTTGGCAGACGGGATTTCAATAAAGCCAACCCGATTAAACCATGTAGATAAAGAGCTGGTTGGCATTTTGAGGTAGCGGTCAACGCATCCTCTGGGCCTTCGAACATGATATCGGTGAGGGAATAACCCAAAGCAGCGTCGGCTTTCACGGCGAGATCGCGGGCGATGCTTGAGGACTCGATCCAATCGCGAGCCATACCGATTTTTTGTGCGCCTTGTCCGGAGAAGAGTATAACAGGTGAAGTCATGGCAGTTTTCTACCCCCCTGATAACGACTTGGCTAGTCTTTCGCGCTCGAATACAGGCTGGATGAAGGGAAAAATGCAAAATCGGGTGAATTTCCGCATTGCCAAGTAGTCGAATGCTCATGTAGCTTGCCGCGCCTCGGAGCTAAGCTCCTGCCGATAGCCTTATAGTGTAATGGTAACACTCCGGATTTTGATTCCGTCATTCTAGGTTCGAGTCCTAGTAAGGCTACTCTCTTTTAAACTCTAAGTTTTAAATTTTAAACTTCAAGAAGAGGAATGCCATTCGATCCGGGAACTGGGGGTCTTAGGCGTCATCCAGAATTCAACTAAGCCACATATTGGCTTTGTGACTTGGATGTTCATTCGTGACACTATAATAACTGATTTCATGAATGAATTCCGCAGAGCTTCGCCTTTGCAAGCTGCATTTGCCCTCGATCTACTGCAAGCTGCATTTGCAGGACAATTACGGCGTGTGACTTAATAACACTGTTCGGTGAAAAGATTCATGAAAAATTCACTCGTGGTTCATACTCCTGACCCATCGCGGAGCCACTCTCAGCACATGTCCAGATCAACTATACACAACAGGGGTGCACTCGCGTTCACCGTATTATGCTTATCGTTTGTGACAGTGTCTTGTAGCGACAAGGGAGATCCGTTGCCAGGTGGATACTTCATCTTCATTGCGAGCGGTTCGGAGATGTATCTCAATGAGCCCAAGTATGGCGGAAGTATTCCGCAGCTTGGCACGGATCTCGAGGAGATCGGGAATCATAACGAATTCATCTTCGGACGCAGCGGAGCAGACCGGGGAGCAACGCCCGGGTATTTCCTGCTGAACACGAAGGGCGGATCAATCAAGACTGGCCTTGCGGAGAAGGATTGGCTCGCCGAGTTGACAGCAGTGCGGATTCCTACTCCGCCCAAACTGGTCGATCCTGGCAGCAAGGGCCCAAGGAGGCAATGATAGCGATTTTGCAAAAGACTTTGACCTTTCCAACAAGCCCACCTCTGCCCGCGCTAGCGCGTGCAACATTGTGTCTGTAAAAGTGCAAAGCACCAGCAAACCGGCACTAAGGCCGATGGAGCGTAGCGGAATCGGCCTTAGTGCCGGTCGCCGCCCCCTCCAAGAGCCTGAGACAGGGCTT
>Ga0315902_10001648_pt1 | contig 35640 bp, 23 predicted proteins | sample LakEriMetagenome_9_FD_203523 | JGI IMG/M metagenome (GOLD analysis project Ga0315902, IMG submission 203523) | Freshwater fungal communities from buoy surface, Lake Erie, Ohio, United States - Buoy 12 MA117 | ecosystem: Environmental > Aquatic > Freshwater > Lake > Lake biofilm | place: USA... | reverse complement strand
TCGGGTGAGATCACGAAGCGGATCGGCGCCCCCTCGATCTCAAGGGTGATGAAGCGTCGACCACCGTCGGCCTCCACCTCCGCGCCTGACGCCTCGGCCGTCTGCGCCACGGCGCCGGGATCCGGAGAGGCGGCCCCTGCCGCCCAGACATGCCCCCGACCGCGGCGGGAAAGGGCGTCTGCAATCGGCCCCGCACCGTCCGGCTCCAGGAACTCGATGTCGGACCGGCCGACCCGGAAGACCCGCCGGACCGCCCCGAGGGCGGGAGCCCGCGCCCTCAGGACCTCCTCCGCCCCGAGGATGCGTCGCCATGCGGCGCCTGCGGCCTCTGAGTCGGGAGTGGCCACGAGCAGTCGGTCGACTTCCGTCAGCATGGTTCAGGCTCCTGGGTGAAGGACATTGAGAGGAATGCTGCGTCCTGCCGTCTCGACGATCCGCACATGCTGTCGCCCCAGTTCAAGGGCATGCCGGCACCCACAGGAGTGGGCGATCATGTCGATCTCCCGATTGAGGCTTTGCACGTAGTTCAGGACCCGTATGGCCTTGTCTTCGACTACCAGACCTCTCTGGAGGCGGCGGTTATGGGTCGCCACGCCGGTAGGGCAGGTATTGGTGTGGCAACGCATCGCCTGGATGCAGCCAATGGCGAACATGAACCCCCGGGCCGAGTGAACGAAGTCCGCACCGGTGCAGAGGGCCCAAGCCGCCCGGGCGGGGGTGACCAGCTTTCCTGATGCGATGACCCGCACCCGGTCCTTCAGGCCGGCGCCGCGAAGGGCGTCAATGGCCATCGGCAGGGCCTCTGCAATGGGAAGGCTCATGTGGTCCATGAGAGTCTGGGGCGCGGCCCCGGTCCCGCCTTCGCCACCATCGATCGTGAGGAAGTCCGGTGCATCCTGGGCGCCTCTCCGCAGGACGGCCTCGCACAACTCGGTCATGAAGCTTTCGTCGCCGAGGGCGGTCTTCACGCCGACTGGCCGTCCGGTCAGGTCCCGCAGGCTGCACACCCGGTCGAGGAGCTGGTCAATATCGGCGATATCCGGATGTCGATTGGGGCTGATGGAATCCTCACCCGCAGGTATGCCCCGGATCCTGGCGATCTCTGGCGTCACCTTCGCTCCGGGGAGGACGCCGCCCTTCCCAGGCTTTGCCCCTTGGCTGAGCTTGATCTCGAAGGCCTTCACCGAGCGTGCGATCTCCCGCGCCCTTTCAGGCGAGAACGACCCGTCGGGGTTGCGGACACCGTATCTGGCTGTCCCGATCTGCATGATCAGGTCGCAGCCTCCTTCGAGGTGATAGGGTGAAAGGCCCCCCTCTCCGGTGTCCATCCAGCATCCGGCCAGCCCCGCGCCTCTGGAAAGGGCCTGGACTGCAGGCCTGGAGATCGCCCCGAAACTCATGCCCGAGATGTTCACCACGGAACGGGCCAGGAAGGCGTTTTCGCATGCCCCTTCGCCGATCAGGAGCGGCGGGGTGGGCAGCCTGTCTTCCTCCAGAACCGGGAAGGGATGGTTCACGAACAAAAGGGTCCCCGGCTCGCGGCGATCATTTGTCGACCCGAAGCCGACCGCGCCCCCTTCGTTCTTCGCCTCCCGGTAGACCCAGGCCCGCGTCGCCCTGTTGAAGGGCATTTCTTCGCGGTCGCTGGCGAAGAAGTACTGGCGGAAATACTCGCCCAGCTGCTCCAGCCAGTAGCGGAGGTGCCCGATCACCGGGAAGTTCCGAAGGACCGAATGCTTCTGCTGGGTCAGGTCATAGACAAGCAGCACCAGCAGGACCAGGGCGATGCCGAGCCCCACAAGGACGCCGACACTCTGGGTCAGGACGCCTGCGAGCCAGCTCATGGAGCGTGCGCCTTATTCTTCGACCGTTGTGATATTCTGCTCGAAGTCCTTGAGGATATCGAGAACTTCGTCGATGGGCGCCGCAAGTGAACGGGCGTCCGGAAACCGGTAGCGCCAGAAACTGGTGATGTGCGAGATCACGCCGATGCGCTCGCCCAGCATCAGGAACATTTTCGGGGCCCGCAGAAGGAAGTTCCGGAAGGCGAGGGGCTTGCCGTTCTTGGTCAGGTCCGCGAAGGCGCGGTCATAGACGTCCAATGCTTCGGTGACTTCCCGCCGTTTGGCGTCGACCGTTTCCACCAGTCGTCGCCGGGTCCGGTCGACATAGGCCATCAGGTCGGCATCCTTGTGACCGGTGACCCGGACCTGCGGCATCTCCTGCAGAACGTCGACAAGCTGCGGCCAGAGGTCATTCAGGACCCACTTATAGTAAAGAAATCCCTTCCAGCTGAAAAAACCTTCCAAATGGTCCTCGCCTTCAAGTCGAAGGGCGATTCGAAGCGGTTCCAAGTGCTCGTTGATCTCGGTTGAAAGCAGAACCTGGACAAGCTTGCTTGAGTAGCTCGATCCCTCACCGGCAGTGGCGTAGGTCAGGCGGATCAAGTTATTGATCTCCATCGACACAAAATCCTGCATCCGTCCAAGGTCAGCCTCGGATATGGCGAAGTAGCAGGAGGCGATCTGGATCCCGCGCCGGTTGAGGTGTTCCCGGAGCAGGAAGGGATCGAGGGATGGAACCTCGTCGACAGCGCTCATGACGCGGATGTCGCGTTCGATGTTCAGCGCCTCGCCCCCGGCTTCGCGGACAATGTTGCGCCACCCCCTCTGGCCCACGAAGAAGGAGCGTCCCCCCATGCGCAGGTCGCCGCGCTCAAAGGGCAGGATGATCTTGGTGGAGTTCTGCCTCTCGTCATCGAAGACGTAGCGCTCATCTGCCCGGATGCGGTGCTTCAGGACGATGCACTCGTTCAGGATCGGCGTCGTGAAGAAGGGCTTTGTATGGTAGTCGGGCTCGCCCTTGTGCGAGTTCGCGATCGCCACAAGGTTGAGCACCCGGCTGGTCGAGGCTGTCCTCTGCAGCGCCCCTAGGTTACGCACCGATCTATCGGTGGACGCCTGCCGCATGACTTCAACCTTCCCCAAACACATGGACCGCCGAACAAGGGCGGAGGACAGCGAAACGGCTTTTTTGAGGCCTAGGGAACCGATCAAGCCAGCCTGGAACGACGCGCATCATGGATCAGTTATCTCCACCCAGCGTGTATTCGAAGTCGCGGACAATCTCAAATAGTTCATCCATGAGAATGGGTTCGTCGGACCCCTCCTTGAAACGGAACCTCCAGTAGCTCGCCACATGCGAAAGGGCGCCGATCCTCTCGCCCAGAAGGATGAACATATCTGGCGTCTTGCGAAGGAAGTTTGCGAAGGCGAGGGGCTTTCCGTTCCGGGTCAGGTCGCTGAAGGCGGCTTCGTAGACCTGGATCGCACCGATCACCTCCTCCATCACTTCGTTGACCCGATCCACCAGCCGGCGCCTGGACCCGTCCAGGAGCCGGCTCAGCTGGCGGTCGCGGACCCCGTAGGTGCGCATGGTCAGGATTTCACGAAGGAACGGCCCGAGTTGGGGCCGCAGTTCGCTGAGGACCCACTGGTAGTAGAGGAAGCCCTTCCAGGCGAAGACGCCTTCCTCGAAGTCCTCAGGATCCAGGCGCAGGGCAAGCCGGATCGGATGGATTGAATCGCCGGGCTTCGGCGCAAGAAGGGACCGGATCATCCGGTTCGACCAGCTGGATCCGTCGAACCTGTTGCGCTGGGTGATGTCGAGCAGGACCTCCACCTGGCTGCCAACAAAGCTCTGCATCCGCGCGATGTCGGCTTCTGAGATCGTGAAATAGCAGGAGGCGATGTTCAGGCCACGCCGCTTCAGCTGCTCCCGCACCAGGAAGGGGTCGAGGGAAGGCAGCTCATTGAGCGACAGCAAAACCAGGATGTCGCGCTCCGGGTTGCGGTAGGCCCCGCCGATATCCTCAACGGCGTCACGCCAACCCCTCTGGCCCACCAGGAAGGAGCGCCCGCCGATCTTCAGGTCTGTCCGCTCGAAGGGCAGGGCCACCTTGGTGCCCGTGCTCCGGTTATCAGGGAGAAGCCCCGCCTCGTCTGAGCGGACCCGGTGCCTGATGATGAGACTCTCGTTCAGTCGCGGCGACGAAAAGAACGGGTGTTCCAGGTAGCCAGGTTCATTCCGGACCGAGGCGCCGATCCCGATCAGGTTCAGCACACGGCTCGTCGACGCCGTCTTCTCGATCTCGCCGAGGTCGCGCATGGTCCGGTCAACGTTGGCGCCCTTGCGCATTCTTCACCTCAGTCCCGACCCGTCCAATCTATGTCACCGTTCCACACGGCGGGTTAAAGGGCCAGTCGAGATTACAGCTTAAGCGTATGCAGTGAATGGATGGAACACATCAACCCGGCGTCCAAGCGATCCAGGCCCGGCCGAGGTGCTTCGACAGCAGGCGAATTGACCGCAGGCCTCGGCGTCGCTGGCGAAGTCATGAACAGAAAGAGTTTGGAGGCCTGACCGAGAATCGAACTCGGGTGCACGGATTTGCAGTCCGCTGCGTCACCACTCCGCCATCAGGCCGCACCGGTCCGCGCCGGGCCGGGGACCGCTAACAGATGGCGGAGGCCGGGGCAATGTCCGAGACGGCCCGCATTGCCTTGTGCGCGGCCGCGGCCTTATATGCGCTCCAGGCCGCTAGGCCCTCCGGGCGTCGCCGCCCTTTCCTCCAGCCGACCGGAGACGTGATGGACGATACATCTGCAGCCCGCTTGAACATGGTGGAGAGCCAGGTCCGGACCGCTGATGTGACCGACCTCAGGATCCAGGACGCCATGCGGCGGATCCCTCGGGAATCCTTTCTGCCCGCAGGCCGGGGATATCAGGCCTATGCTGACGTCGAGCCCGAGTATGAACCTGGGCGGCGACTCCTGAGGCCGCGGGATGTCGGCAAACTTGTTCAGTTGGCCGCGCCGGTCGCCGGGGAGTCCGGTCTGGCCATCGCTGCGCCCTACGCAGCCGCGCTTCTTGAGGCCTGCGGGGTGACGGTCACCCGGTTCGACGATGAGGTCCTCGCCCGCCCGCCAAAGGGTCCCTTTGACGTGCTCGTCTGCGAGGGCGCGGTCGGCCAGGCTCCGGAGGCTTGGCTCGCCGTCCTAGCCGTCGGCGGGCGCGCGGTGATCATTGAGCGGCAGGGCCCGGCCGGGCGCGCCGTTGTCTACCTCAGGACCGCCGAGGGCGTCGGCCGTCGCACGGGCTTTGATTCTGCGCCCGCCTTCCTGCCTGGCCTGGAACCTCAGGCTGGCTTCGCCTTCTGAATCGCCCGGTTGCGAGGCCGGGTCAGCCGCCTGGAAACCGGATCGTAAGGTCCGGGTGAAAAAACCTTAAGGTCAGGTCTACTGGCCTGCGGGGAAAACGCCGGTCATATAGGCGGATGTTTCGCCCGTACGGCACTTGGGGAAAAGAGATGATCATGCGTCATCGCAGCCACTGGCTTGCTGCGGTCTCTCTGGCGGCCTTGTCGCTGCCGGCGTCTGGGGCCTCTGCTGAGACCATGGCCGAGGCTATCGCCATGGCCTACGCGTCCAATCCGACCCTCCAGGCCCAGCGCGCGCAGCTGCGGGCCCTGGACGAGAACTGGTACCAGGCCCGGGCGGGGTACAGGCCCACCCTGTCCGTCAGCGGTCGCGCCACCTGGACGGAGACGACCATCCCCGGGACGCGACCGCTCGCGGACGTCGAAAGCAACTCCGGGTCGGCCGTCCTTTCCCTGACCCAGCCTGTTTACTCAGGCGGGCGGGTGGCGTCGGCGGTCTCAGCGGCCGAAGCTGACAGCCTGTCGGGACGTGAAGGCCTGCGCCGGGTCGAGGCGCAGGTCCTCGGCCAGGTGATCCAGTCCTATGTTGACGTGCGCCGCGACCAGGAGGCGCTGAGGATCCGCCAGACCAACGTCGCCGTTCTTCAGCGTCAGCTTGATGAGTCCCGCGCCCGGTTCGAAGTGGGCGAGATCACGCGCACTGACGTCGCCCAGTCCGAAGCGCGTCTGGCGGCTGCAGTCGCGCTCCTGAACTCTGCTCAGGCGACGCTGGCCACCTCCCGTGCCGGGTACGAGGCGGTCGTGGGACAGGCCCCGGGTGACCTCGCTCCCGAACCTCCGATTGGCGCCCTTCTGCCCGCATCGGTGGAGCAGGCCTGGGACCTCGCCGAAAGCGGAAGCCCGGTTGTCCGGGCCGCGGAGTACGCCGAACAGGCCAGCCGCGCCCGGATCGCCGGGGCCCGGGCTGAGCAGATGCCTACGGTCGCGCTGCAGGGCCAGTTGGGCTACAGTGGACTGGTCAGCCCCCTGCATACCGACGCCTATTCCCGGGCCCTCTCCGGTTCGGCGGTCGTCACCGTTCCGATCTTTTCGGGGGGACAGACCCTGTCCCGGATCCGGGCTGCGACGGAGCGTAACACCGTCGACCGCCTTGGCGTGGAGAACGCCCGACGGACCGTCCGCCAGACGATCACCCAGTCCTGGAGCGCCCTTCAGGCTGCGCGTAGCAACATCGAGGCGACGGAAAAGCAGGTCCGCGCCGCCAGGATCGCCGCCGAGGGCGTCGTCCAGGAGCAGCGGGTCGGTCTGCGCACGACGATCGACGTCCTGAACGCGGAGCAGGAACTTAGGGCTGCAGAGCTTTCGCAGGTCAGCGCCCGCAGGGATGAGTATGTCGCCGCCGCCGGCGTCCTTGGCCAGGTGGGTCGCCTGCAGGTCGGTTATCTGGTCCCTGAGGTTCCCCGGTACGATCCCGCCGCCAACTTCCGGAACCTCCGGGTCACGTGGGGATGGACACCCTGGGAGGTCCCGATTTCCGGTGTTGATGGTATCCTTGTTCCCAAGCCAGCGGTCATTCCGGATCGTCCGGTTCCGGCTGCGCCTTCGCCGGCTCCGGCAAGTGCACCGGAGACGCCTGCCCCGGCGGAGTAGGCCCTTCGGGGGGCGGGCTTGCGCCCGCCACCATGAAAACCTCCGGGAATCGGTTATCTACGGGCTTATGGCCCGTGCAAGTCCGCCGGGAATTGCCTGTTAAGTTATGTGCGCCTAGCCTCTGCCCTGAGGTTGGCCCTTTCCCGAATCGCGGTGGCGGATGTCCGACGAGTCCAAGCAAGAACCGACAATGGAGGAGATCCTCGCCTCCATTCGCCGCATCATCTCGGAAGATGATGTCGAGCAGTCGGAACCGATTGAAGAAGAGGACGGATTTCCTCCTCAGCGCGCCCCCGAGCCCGAGCCCGAGATAGAGGAGGAGGAGCCTCCGCCTCCGCCCCCTGAGCCTGAGCTTGAGCCTGAGCCTGAGCCTGAGCCTGAGCCTGAGCCCGCTCCCCCGGCGGTTGAGCAGGAAGACGTGCTTGAGCTGACCGACCGGATCGAGCCGCTTCAAGACATCGAGCCCGCCCTTGTGTCCGATCCTACCGCGGCGGCGGCGGCGGCGGCCTTCGGCCATCTCTCGGCGTCGCTCCTCATGCCCCAGGACCTTCGCACACTTGAAGACGTGGTCCGGGAGCTTCTGCGTCCGCTCCTCAAGCAGTGGCTGGATGATAACCTCCCCGACATTGTCGAGGCCCAGGTCCAGGCGGAGATCGAGCGAATCTCGCGGAGCGGCCGGGTCCGCTAGGCCTACCCGGCAACTTTGCTTGACGCGGCCGGTCCTTCCGTTACGGGTCCGCCTCGGAAACCGCCATGCTTGACAAGACCTTCGATCCCAAGACCGCCGAGCCTCGGCTCTATGCCCGCTGGGAGGCCTCCGGGGCCTTCTCGCCGACCGACGATCCGTCGGCCGAGCCCTTCTCCGTGGTCATCCCGCCGCCCAACGTCACGGGCTCGCTGCACATCGGCCATGCCCTGAACAACACCCTCCAGGACGTGCTGATCCGGTTCGAGCGCATGCGGGGCAAGGCGGCCCTCTGGCTGCCCGGCACCGACCACGCCGGCATCGCCACCCAGATGGTGGTCGAGCGCCAGCTGGCCGCCGAGGGTAATATCGGCCGGCGGGACATGGGACGCGAGGCCTTCGTCGAGCGGGTCTGGGCCTGGAAGGCCGAGAGCGGCGGGACCATCACCCGCCAGCTGCGCCGGCTGGGCGCCTCCTGCGACTGGAGCCGCGAGCGCTTCACCCTGGACGAGGGCCTGAGCGCCGCCGTCCGCAAGGTCTTCGTCACCCTCCACAAGCAGGGCCTTCTCTATCGCGACAAGCGGCTGGTGAACTGGGACCCGCACCTGCAGACCGCCATCTCCGACCTTGAGGTCGAACAGCGGGAGGTCGACGGACACTTCTGGCGCTTCGCCTACCCGCTGGAGGATGGCTCAGGCGAGATCGTCGTGGCGACCACCCGGCCAGAGACCATGCTGGGCGACACCGCCGTGGCGGTGAATCCCAAGGACGAGCGCTACGCCCACCTTGTGGGGAAGCGGGTGCGCCTGCCCATCGTCGGGCGGCTGATCCCGATCGTCGCCGACGACTACGCTGATCCCGAGAAGGGCTCCGGTGCGGTGAAGATCACGCCGGCGCACGACTTCAACGACTTCCAGGTCGGCAAGCGCCACGGCCTGGAGATGATCAACATCCTGGACGACTTCGGCTGCATCAGTGAAGCGGCGCCCGAGGCGTATCGCGGCCTCGACCGCTTTGTCGCCCGCAAGAAGGTGGTCGCCGAGTTCGAGGCGCTGGAGCTGCTGCGCGGCATCGACCCGACCCGGCACGTGGTGCCGCACGGCGACCGCTCCGGCGTCGTGGTGGAGCCCTACCTGACCGATCAGTGGTTTGTGGACGCCGCCACCCTGGCCAAGCCGGCCATCGCCGCGGTCGAAGACGGCCGCACGGTCCTCGAACCCGCCGCCTGGTCGAAAACCTACTTCGAGTGGATGCGGAACATCGAGCCCTGGTGCGTCTCGCGCCAGCTCTGGTGGGGTCATCGCATCCCGGCCTGGTACGGGCCCGACGGGGCGGTCTTCGTCGAGGAGACCGAGGCCGAGGCCCTCGCGGCGGCCGCCGCCCACTATGGCGCGGAGATCGCCCTGCGCCAGGACGAGGACGTCCTCGACACCTGGTTCTCTTCGGGGCTTTGGCCATTCTCGACCCTGGGCTGGCCGGAACCAACCGAGGACCTGAAGCGGTTCTATCCGACCCACACCCTGGTGACCAGCTTCGACATCATCTTCTACTGGGTCGCCCGGATGATGATGCTGGGGATGCACTTCACCGGAGAGGTCCCCTTCCGCCGGGTGTTTTTCAACGCCCTGGTCCGGGACGCCTCCGGCAAGAAGATGTCCAAGTCCAAGGGCAATGTCATGGACCCCCTGGACCTCATCGACATCTATGGTGCAGACGCCCTGAGGTTCACCCTGACGGCCATGTCAGGGCAGGGGAGAGACATCAAGATCTCGATCCAGCGCATTGAAGGCTATCGGAATTTCGGTACCAAGCTTTGGAATGCATCGCGGTTCTGCCAGGTCAATGGCTGTGTCCGTGTCGAGGGTTTTGACCCGGCATCCGCCAAGGGGGCGGTCAACCGCTGGATCATCGGCGAGACGGCCCGTACCTCCGCGGCGGTGACCGAGGCCATTGCCGGCTGCAGCTTCGACGAGGCGGCCAACCTTCTTTACCGATTCATCTGGAACACCTTCTGCGACTGGTATGTGGAGCTGTCCAAGCCGGTCCTGAACGGCGCCGACGCCGAGGCCCAGGCCGAGACCCGCGCCACCGCCGCCTGGGTCATGGATGTCATCCTGAAGCTACTGCATCCGGTCATGCCCTTCCTGACCGAGGATCTGTGGGACCAGACCGCTGACCTCGGCGCGGCGCGTAGGGAGCCCCTGCTGATTTCAGCCCGTTGGCCGGACCTGGCGGCCCTGGCGCCCGATCCAGCGGCGGCCGCCGAGGTGGGCCTGGTCATCGCCGCCATCGCCGAGGGGCGCTCGGTGCGCTCGGAGCTGAACGTGCCTCTTGGGGCTCGACCCTCGCTGATGGTGGTTGAGGCGAACGCCGACCAGTCGGCCATCCTGGCGGCCTACGCCCCGGTGATTGGCCAGATGCTCCGGGTCTCGGGCGTCAGCGTCGTGACCGAAGCGCCCGCCGGCTCCATCCCCTTCGTGGTCCAGGGCGCGACCCTGGCCCTGCCGGTGGCGGAGTTCATCGACCTCGCCGCAGAGAAGGCCCGCCTGGCCAAGGAGGTGGCCGCCCTGGCCGCCTCCGCCGAGCAGACCCGGCGGAAGCTGGACAACCCGGACTTCGTCGCCCGGGCTCCGGAAGAGGTGGTCGAGGAGAACCGCGAGCGCCTGGCCGAAGCCGAGGCGGCTCGCGAACGCCTGCAGGCGGCCCTGGCCCGCCTGACCTGACCTTTCCCCGCCGGTCCGGACCCGGGATCGGTGTCGTCCCGATCCCGGCCGATCGCTCCGCCTGTCATGCAGGGCGAGACGTCTTGACCGGTCGCTCGCACAAGTGGCGCGAGCTCAGCCAGGGAGTCCTCGCCTGTCCCCCAAGTGTATCCGCCAGGGTGGCGCGGGGGCGCCGCCGGCCTTCGTCAGAACCGCCTGGAAACACCGACCAGAACGTCAAAGGTCTGGTAGTCCGCTCTCAGCTTCTTCCCGCCGGAGCCGGACAGGTTGGGGCTATCGATTGCAAAGGCGCGAAACTCTCCAAATCCAGACCAGCGATCGTTGAACGCGACCTCGGCGCCAGCAATGGCCTGATAGGCGAGGCGACCTGAACTCGAGTAGGAGCCGGGGGCGCTTGAGGGCGGCGCTGACGGCCCCGTCTGCTTCTTCAGGTCAAAGTCCACCTCACGGGTAAAGCCAATCCCCGCACCGACATACGGTCGCAGCGGGCCCACCTGACCTATGCTGTAGAGGCCGTTGACCAGGATCGCCGTCGAAGCGTAGTCCCCGCCCCCCGCGAAGCTGGCGGGAACTTTGACGTCACTTGAACGATATGTGTACTCGATCTCGGCGCGCCATGGCCCCTCATAGTCATAGCCGAATGCGCCGCCGGCGAGCGTGCTGCCGCTGAACTTGCCGGACGCTGAGGAGGCGCCGACGCTTACCCTCGTGTCGCTGAGCGTTGAGATTCCACCATAGGCGCGGGCATAGAAGCCGGACGCGTCGCCTGGCTCCTGAGCCATTGCAACGCCTCCTGCAAGAAGGGTCCCGACAAGCGTCGCCACAAGGATCCCGGGTCTGAACTGAAACATACTGAAGCCTCCGTTTTACTGGCGAGGCGGACCTAGGTTGGCGCCCGGGGGCTGATCAAGGCGTGCTGCACGAACGGGGGTCTCGCCTGCACGAACGGCCGTGCTGGACGCGAACGGCGAGGGCGGGCGCATGAACGGCGACCCCGGGAGGACTGGCCGCGGATCCTGCAGGACCGACCCCTGCGCCGCCTTGGTCGTTCATACGCTTGAGAGGCGGGCGATGATGGCGGCCTGGCGCCGACGGCCGACAGGAAGTCGCGTTCCGCTGTTCAAGAGGCAGAACACCCGTCCGCGGTCCCTTTGGATCGTGGCCACGTGGGAATGCGCCACCCAATGCGAGCGATGGATCTGGGAGCCGTCCGGCATGGACGCAGCGAGCTCAGCGACGGCCTGTCCGAAGGGGTAGAGGATGAGCGCGTTTCCATTCACCGTCTCGACCCGCAGGTAGTGGAGTTCGGCGGTCAGAGCGACAAGGTCGCGTCCCAGCGAACCCGGCACACGAGACCAGAACGGCGCCGCCGTTGCATCCGAGGCTAAGGCTGGCGCTGGCGCCTGGTCATCATGACGCAAGGGCGCCGGCTGGGCGCCCCCGCCCAACTCTTGCTGGGCTGGCTGCAGCCTGTGACCCGTCTCCCTGAGGGTCGGCAAACGAAGGTTGCGCGCGGCGTTCAGCCCGACCCAGATGAAAACTGCGGCGGGAGCGGTGTCTGCGAAGGCATTCAGGACCTGATGAGGCCAGGTCAGGTTCAGGTCGTCCGAGACCGCCGCCAAACCGAAGACCTCATCCAGCCCGGTTCCAATGGGCGCGAAGAGAGCGGTGCCGATCAGGCCCGCAAGCGTAATCTGAATCCAGGGGTTCAGGCGTCGCAAAGGCGGAACCCGCGAAAGAACCGACTGGCTGACCTGCATCAGGAAAAGCAGCCCGCCCGCATGGAGGAGCCAGAACAGAAACCGCTCAATCAGCCCGAGTGACCGGGAGGGCTCCGGGTCCAGAAGCGTGAAAAGCGTGACCAGACCCAGGCCTGCGAACAACAGAAAATAGGGCCAGGAAAGCGTCGCCTGACGGGGGTGGATTTCACCAAGGCTCATGCTGCGGTTTTGGTGTCTCTAACCGCCGAGGTCAAGCAATTCTGGGCCCGATTCGGCCGGTCTGGCGCCACTGGGCCGGCGGCCCCGACCCGACTGTCCGGACATCTCGATCCGGTCCTGACGCGAGGTCAGTCTTCCGCCGCCCTTGGCCGAAGACTATGCTTGGCCATGACAAGACATCGGACCGGCGCAGGGAGGCGTGCGAGGCCATGAATTTCGATTTCTCCGAGGACCAGAAGTTCCTCAAGAACGAGGCGAGGCGCTTCCTTGAGGCCAACTGCCCGACCAGCCGGGTGCGCAAGGTCCTGGACGATGCCTCGGCGACCTGGGATCCTGAGCTCTGGAAGGCCGTTGCCGGCCAGGGCTGGCTGGGCGCCGCCATTCCCGAGGAACACGGCGGTCTGGGCCTCGGCCGACTTGAGCTCTGCGTCATCGCCGAGGAACTGGGCCGGGCCGTCGCCCCCATCCCCTTCGCCTCCACCGTCTACATCCTGGCCGAGGCCGTCATGATGGCTGGGTCCGAGGCCCAGAAGGCCGCCGTCCTGCCGGGCATCGCCGCCGGCGACGTCATCGGCGCTCTGGCCACCTCCGAGGGCCCTGGCGCCCTCGCGGCCTCCGCCATCCGCACCACGGTCGAGGGCGGCCGTCTCTCCGGGACCAAGATCCCTGTCACCGACGGCGGTATCGCCACCCATGCCCTGGTCCTCGCCAAGGAAGGCGGCCAGCTGGGACTGTTCCTGGTCGACCTGTCGGTCGCCGGCGTGACCCGCGAAACCCTCTCCACCCTCGATCCCTCGCGGGATGCAGCGAAGCTGGTCTTCGACAAGGTCCCGGCCGAGCGCCTGGGCGGTGCGGGCGAGGGCCTGTCCCTGGTCGAGCAGGTCCTGGACCGGGCCGCGGTCCTCCTGGCCTTCGAGCAGACCGGCGGCGCCGACCGCGCCCTGGAGATGGCGAAGGAATACGCCCTGGAGCGCTTCGCCTTCGGGCGCACCATCGCCAGCTACCAGGCGATCAAGCACAAGCTGGCCGACATGTACGTGAAGAATGAGCTGGCCCGCTCCAACGCCTACTACGGGGCCTGGGCCCTCAACACCAACGCCCCGGAACTGCCGGTGGCCGCCAGCGCCGCCCGGATCGCGGCCTCCGAGGCCTACTGGTTCGGCTCCAAGGAGAACATCCAGACCCACGGCGGCATCGGCTTCACCTGGGCCGTGGACTGCCACCTGCACTATCGCCGCTCGCGCCAGCTCTCCCTGGTCGCCGGCGCCCCCCGGGTCTGGAAGGACCGTCTCGTCAGCCACCTCGAACGCCGCAACGCGGCCGCCTGAGAAGGACACCGATCATGGATTTCAACGATACGCCCGAAGAAGCCGCCTATCGCCAGAAGGTCCGGACCTGGCTGGAGGCCAACGCACCCCGGACCCGCGACGGGAATGATGACGGGGAGGGTGGGGGCGACCTCGCCGCCGCCAAGGCCTGGCAGGCCAAGAAGGCCGCGGCCGGCTTCGCCTGCATCACCTGGCCCAAGGAGTGGGGCGGCCAGGGCGGCACGCCCATCGACAGCGTGATCTTCGGCGAGGAGGAGGCGCGCTATCCCATCCCCTCCAACCCGTTCCAGATCGGCTTGGGCATGTGCGTGCCCACGGTCATGAACTTCGCCGACCAGGCCACCAAGGACCGCTTCGGTCCTCCCGCCATCCGCGGCGAGGAGATCTGGTGCCAGCTCTTCTCCGAGCCCAGCAGCGGCTCCGACGTGGCGGCGGCCCGCACCCGCGCCGAGAAGGCGCCGGACGGCTCGGGCGACTGGATCATCAATGGCCAGAAGGTGTGGACCACCGGCGCCCAGTTCTCGGACTTCGGCATCGTCATCGTCCGCACCGACCCGAACCTGCCCAAGCACAAGGGCCTGACCATGTTCTGGGTCGACATGAAGGACCCCGGCGTCGAGGTCCGGCCGATCCACCAGATGTCCGGCGGATCAGGCTTCAACGAGGTCTTCTTCACCGACGTCCGGGTCAAGGACAGCCAGCGCCTCGGCGGCGTGGGCGACGGCTGGAAGGTTTCCCTGGTCACCCTGATGAACGAGCGCCTGGCCGTTGGCGCCGCCACCGGGGCGGGCTGGTCCCAGTTCCTCGAGGCGGCGCGCGACACCACCGGCTCCGACGGCGCCCCGCTGCTCCAGGAAAGCGCGGTCCGCGAGAAGCTGGCGGACTGGTATGTCCAGGCCGAGGGCCTTCGCCATGCCCGCAACCGGACCATGACCGCCCTGTCCAAGGGCCAGACCCCGGGACCGGAAAGCTCGATCGGCAAGATCGTCTCGGCCACCCTCATGCAGGACCTGGCCAACGAGGCGGTGGAGATGCTGGATCAGTACGGGATCATCAACGACCCGGACCTCGCCCCCCTGTCGGGCGGTTTCCACGGCTCATTGATGATGGCCCCGGGCCTGCGCATCGCCGGCGGCACCGACGAGATCCTGCGGAACATCATCGCCGAGCGCGTCCTGGGCCTGCCCGGCGATATCCGGCTCGACAAGGACGTCGCCTTCAAGGACGTGCCGACCGGGCGTTGAGCCCGAGAACCCGACGGGCCGTTCCGCCGGCGCCTCCGGGCGCTGGCGGGGCTCCCTGGCCTTTTCAGCCCCTGCGTCTCAGCTTGGGCTTCACATCTCCGTTGTCCGGTGGAAGCGACCTTCGCCGAAGGACGCATTGACAGTTCCTGCCCCAGGCAGAGAGTCCAAGGCCAGTCTGGGGGAGATTCCACCTATGAAGACCTTTGCCCGCACCGCCTCGCGTCTCGCCCTGGCGGTGGGCCTCATCGCCGCCGTACCCGCCGCCGCTTACGCCCAGGACGCCAAGGAGGCGCCCAGCTGGGACGTCGCCGCGCCTCCGGGAATGAAGGTGCGCGAGGTCCCGATCACGGTCGAGGAAGGCACATGGATGAACCTGGATGTCAGCCCCGACGGGCGGACCCTGGTCTTCGACCTCCTGGGTGACATCTACACCCTCCCCATCGCTGGCGGGACGCCGACGCGCATCTCAGAGGGCCTTCCCTACGAGACCCAGCCGCGCTTCTCCCCCGACGGCAAGCGGATCGCCTTCACCTCGGACCGGGGCGGCGGCGACAACATCTGGATCATGAACCGCGACGGAAGCGACAAGCGCCAGCTGACCCAGGAAAGCTTCCGCCTGATGAACCAGCCCAGCTGGAGCCCGGACGGCCAGTACATCGTCGCCAAGAAGCACTTCACCACCCAGCGCTCGCTCGGAACCGGCGAGGTCTGGATGTACCACGTCTCGGGCGGGGACGGGGTGCTGCTGGTCAAGCGCCCCAGCGAACAGCACCAGAAGGAACTGGGCGAGCCCATCTTCGCCCCCGATGGTCGCCACGTGTATTTCACGCTCAACACCACGCCGGGCCCGATCTTCGAGTACGCCCAGAACAGCCATACCCAGCTCTTCGCAATCGACCGCTACAACCTCGAAACCGGCAGGACCGAGCGGATGATCGGCGGGGAAGGCGGCGCCGTGCGCCCAACTCCTTCTCCCGATGGCAAGCTCATCGCCTATGTCCGCCGTGAGGCGACCCAGCCGCGGCTCTATGTCCGCAACCTGGCCACGGGCGAAGACCGCAAGGTCTTTGAGTCGCTCGACATGGATGTCCAGGAAACCTGGGCCGTGACGGGTGTCTATCCCAACCTGGCCTGGACCCCGGATTCGGCCAGCCTCGTGGTCTGGGCCGGCGGCAAGCTCAACCGGGTCGACCTGGCCTCGGGCCAGAGCGCGATCATTCCCTTCAGGATCGCCGATACGCGCGGCGTGATCGATCCTCCGCGGCCGCCTATCGCAGTGGCGCCCGACACCCTCGAGACACGCATGCCGCGCGGGGCCAGCGTCTCGCCCGACGGCCGGTCCGTGGTGTTCGAGACCCTCGGCAAGCTCTGGATCAAGCCAATGGCGGGCGGCGAGCCGCGTCGCCTGACCCGGGACGAGGCGGCGATGGAGGCCTATCCCTCCTGGTCGGCCGACGGCCGGAAGCTGGTCTATGTCCGCTGGACCGACGCCGGCCTGGGGGAAGTCCGAACGATCGCCTCCAGCGGCGGCAAGTCCACCGCGATCACCCCGGCGGGCCACTACGCCCGGCCTCGCTTCTCGCCCGATGGCAGGACCGTGGTCTTCGAGAAGGACCGCGGGGGCTATCTTTCCAGTCCGCGCGGATCGGCTGAACCCGGGGTCTATCGTGTCGCGGCGAGCGGCGGCGAACTGACCCGCATCACCGATAATGGCGGCAGTCCCCAGTTCGGCGCCGCCAGTGACCGCGTCTTCGTCATGGAAGGCGACCCCAAGGAAAGCCGCCTGGTCAGCCTTGATCTCAACGGCGAGGCGCGCCGCGTCCATGCCCGCGGGGAACTCGTCAATGACTACCGGGTCTCGCCCGACGGCCGGTTCCTGGCCTTCCGCCAGAACTATCAGGCCTACGTAACCCCCATGGCGCCCGGCGCCCAGGAAGTCTCGCTGTCCCCCAAGGGGGGGGCGCTTCCGGTCATCAGGGTCAGCGGCGACGGCGCCGACTGGATCCACTGGAGCGAGGGTGGCAAGCGCTTGAACTGGTCGCTTGGCCCCACGGTGTTCAGCGCCGATCGGGCCGGCATGTTCGCAGACGCCCCGCTGGCCAAAGGCGCCCAGCCGGCGAAGTTCGACCCGCCGAAGTCAGGCGTTTCCCTCTCCATGCGGATCACCGCGGACAAGCCTACCGGCCGGATCGCAATTGTCGGCGCCCGCGTGGTCACCATGAAGGGTGCGGATGGCGGCGTCATCGAGGATGGCGTGGTGCTGGTCGAGCGTGACCGGATCAAGGCCGTGGGCCGGCGCGGGGAGGTGGCGATCCCGGCGGGAACGCCGACGCTCGACGCCAGCGGCAAGACGGTGATCCCGGGCCTGATCGACGCCCATGCCCACGGACCCTACGGGATCGACGAGATCACCCCACAGGCCAACTGGGCGGAAATGGTCAACCTGGCGCTGGGCGTGACCACCCAGCACGATCCCTCAAGCAGCGCCCGCACGGTCTTCCCCGCCCTTGAGATGGTCCGCTCCGGCAGGATCGTCGGCCCCCGGACCTTCTCGACCGCAGAGATCGTCTATGGCGCTCGCCAGGCTGGCGTCTATGCGCAGATCGACAGCTACGAGGACGCCCTGGCCCATGTCCGTCGTCTCAAGGCCCAGGGCGCCCACAGCCTCAAGAACTACAACCAGCCGCGCCGCGACCAGCGACAGCAGGTGACCGCTGCGGCCCTGGCCGAAGGGATGCGCTCGGTGGCCGAAGGCGGTTCGCTCTTCGGCCTCGACATGACCCTGATTGCCGATGGCAACACCACGGTCGAGCACAACCTGCCGCTCGGCGTGTTCTACGAGGATGTGCTTCAGTTCTTCAGCCAGTCGCAGACCGGCTATACCCCCACCCTTGTCGTGACCTATGGCGGGCCAGCAGGGGATCCCTACTGGCGCGCCCATACCGAGGTCTGGAAGCACCCACTGCTGCAAAGGCATCAACCGGCCGCAATCCTGACCGCCAGCAACGCCCGGCGGGAGATCGCGCCCGAGGGCGACTACAAGGACGATGACAGCGCCCGCGAAGCGGCCAAGCTGGCGCGGCGCGGCGTGCCGGTCGCCATCGGGGCGCATGGCCAGGAGCCGGGCATCGCCGCCCACTGGGAGCTCTGGTCCTTCGCCCGGGGCGGAATGACCCCGGTCGAGGCGCTTCGCACGGGTACGATCGAGGCGGCGCGCAGCCTGGGATACGACGCCGATATCGGCAGCCTGGAGCCTGGCAAGCTGGCCGACCTGGTCGTGCTCGACGCAGACCCGACCCAGGACATCCGGAACTCCGACAAGGTCAGCAAGGTCATGATCGGAGGCCGCCTGCTGGACGCTGCGACGCTCAACGAGGAACTGACCGGCGACCGCAAGCGGCCCGCCTACTGGTGGGAAGGCGCGGACGGCGTCCAGGGCTACACCGGCCCGGCGGGCGGCGGCGCGAACGCCCACGCCGACCAGGATGACGGTTGATCGAAGCGATTGCAGGAGCCTGTGGCGTCTACGGTCTGAGTACTCAAAAAAAGGCCCCGCCGTCGCTGGCGGGGCCAGTCGGGGTTGCCTCAGGAAGAGGATCAGAAGCGCTTGCGCAGGGTCACGAAGGCCTGACGCGGGGCGGCGGTCAGCAGGGTCATGTTGTCGCCCGAGTAGCCGAAGCCGTTGGAGCCGATGGTCGAGACGTAGCTCTCGTCCGTCAGGTTGGTCACGTTGGCCTGGATCTCCAGGCCTTCGGTCAGGCCCTCGCCCTGGAAGCGGTAGCCGAAGGACAGGTCAGCCGTCGTGGTGGACGGGACAGACTTGTCGTTGGTGTAGGTGAAGTACCGCTCCGAGACGTAGTGGACGTTCAGCGCGGCGAACCAGCCGTCCCGGTCGAAGCTGACCTCACCGTTCAGGAGGTGCTTGGGCGAGTCCACCGTGGTCTTGCCGCTGATCCTCTGGGTCACGACGCCGGCGGAGTTACGGATGTCGTCGTCGTAGGTGCTGTCGTTGAAGGCGTAGGAACCGAAGAGGCTCCATTCGTCGTTCAGCTCGAACGTTCCCGCGGCCTCGAAGCCCTTGGCCGTCACGCTGCCGACGTTGGACAGGATGGTCGGGCTGCCAACGATTCCCGCGCCGGCGGAGGTGCCGATCAGGCGATCGTCGAACTTGACGTAGTACAGAGCCGCGACGCCCTGGAAGCCGCCGGAACGGTAACGCCAGCCACCCTCGAAGGTCTGCGACGTCTCCGGCTGGAGCTTGCCGCGGATGGCGTCGAAGCCGGGCTGGGTCGTGGCGAAGGGCGAAAGCCCGGTACGGGCGGCCGCGAAGGCCCGCATGTTCTTCGAATAGCTTGCGAACAGTTCGCTGTCGTCGGACAGGGCCCAGGTGAAGCCGACCTGGGGCAGGAAGGACTCCTCCGAGGTGATGGAGCCATTGATCACCGGCGAGCCGATCTTCGTCACGGTGCTGCTTTCGACGCTGACCGACTTGAAGCCGAAGTTGACCTTCAGCTGGTCGGAAACGGTCCAGGCGTCCTCGATGTAGAGGGTCCGGGTGTCGGTTTCGAAGTCGCCCGACCACTGGGTGAAGAAGGGCCCGGAGAAGAAGCTCAGGGAAGAGGAGGGCGAGGCCAGGTTCTGGCCGTAGAACCGCCGAGACTGGGTGAAGTCGTTGGACTCCAGCCAACCCCCGACCGAAATCCTGTGGTCGCCCAGGTCAAAGCCCGCGCCGAGGATCAGGCCCATCCGGTCGATGGCGTACTCGGTCGTCCGGGTCGAGATCGGGGCGTCCTGGCTCGTCGCGCCGGGGACGTTGTTGTTCGGCGATGCGCGATAGGGCGTGTACCAAATGCCCTGGCCGTCATTGGTGTGGCCATAGACGGTGGCGGTCAGGTCGATCCCGGCCACCGGCCCCGCGGCGGTGAGGGCCCAAAGGGTATCGTCACGCAGGCCGGCGGCGTCGTAGTAGGTGTCATCCACGCACTTGACCTTGCCCGGATAGGGATTGGCGCCCGAACCGGTGTAGCAGCCATTCCCGTCCAGGATGGGGCTCGGGCCGGCATAGTTGGCCGCGTTCTGGTAGGCGCGGGCGATCTGGACGGCCTCGGCCCAGCGACCGGTATTGTTGTCCCAGTTGGCGCCGAGGCGGGAGAGCATGTCCAGGGACAGGTCCTGGTAGTCGTTCTCGCGACGCTCGGAGGTGTTGTAGAAGGCCGTGACCGTGATGTCGCCGATCGGCTGAACGAACTTCAGGCCCAGCTGCTTCTGCTTCTGCTCGCCCTGGCCCTTCCACTTGTCGGCCTTCTGGTCGGCGTAGCTGATCGACCCACGGCCGCCGCCGGGGAGTTCCCCGGTCTCGGCGCGCAGGAAGACGCGGCGCATCGAGCTTGATCCCACCGTGAGCCCCAGGTCGGCGCCCATGTCGGCCGACGGCGTGCGGCTGGTGAACTTCAGGGCTCCGCCCAGGTTCGAGGTCGAGGCGACGCTGAGCGCGCCGGCGCCCTGGGCCAGCTCCACGCCGGCGAGGTCCTCTGTGGCGATGGCCCGGCTGATGTGGAGCCCGTTGTGGTTGCCATAGCTCATGTCGCCCAGCGGGACGCCGTCGAGGGTGAAGCCCAGCTGGTTCTGGTTGAACGCGCGGATGGAGATGCGCGTGGACCACTCGTAGGCCCCGAAGGCGTCCGCCGCCTGGAAGTTCACGCCCGGCAGCTTCTCGACCATCTTGATCGGGCTGGAGCCCGGCGCCGCCCGCTCGATCTCTTCGAGGGTCAGGGTCTGCACCTGGCGGCTCTCGCCCTTGCCGTAGACGACCAGTTCCTCGACGGTGGAAGTGTCCTCGGCGGCATGGGTTACGGAGGCGGCGAGAAGGAGGGCGAGGGCGGAGGCCCCCGTGACGAGCGCTGATTTCATTGTGATCCCCGATTCCGGCCGTTCACCCGGCCGAGTGACGCGGAACCTAGGCAGGGCCTGCGACACATCCGCGACCCTTGGGTGACAGTCTCTTGACGGATCTTCCGCGGCGGTTTGCGCCGGTCAGGGGCGGACCCGGGCCCCGTCCTCGAGGGTCGATGCAGGATAGAGCACCACGCGGTCGCCGTTGGAGAGCCCCTCCAGCACCACCCGGTGGCGGTCGTCCCCGATCCCCGTCCTGACCGGCGTCAGGCGGGCCCGACCTCCATCGACCCGATAGACGGCCCAGCTGTCCCCCTGGCGGACGAGGGCGTCAGCCGGCACGCGCAGGGCGTCGGCGACCTCACTGAGGGTGATCCGGGCGTCAACCCGAAAGCCGTGCCCGAGGGGCGGCGCAGTGGCCGGATCGGTCAGTCGCAGGATCACGCTGACCCTCTGTTCCTCCACCCCCAGGGCCGAGATCCGGGTCCGGGCATAGGGCTCGACGCGCGTGACCCGGGCCGGAATGGGGGCCTCGCCGCCCCAGCCCTCCAGGCTCGCGGCGGCGCCGGGGCGAACCTGGGTCGCGTCCTGGGACAGGAAGTCGGCGACCACCTCCATCTCCGCCGGGTTCCCGACCTCCAGGAGGGGGGTTCCGGCGGCCACCACGCCGCGGCTTTCCTGCAGGATCCTCAAGACCTGGCCGCTGGCCGGGCTGCGAACGGGCGTTTCGCGCAGGGCGCCGGCGGCGGGGCTTCCGGCCAGGACCTGGGCCCCGCGGAGTTCGGCCTGCCGGGCGGCGATCCGGGCCCGCGCCGCCCGCAGGCCGGCGTCGGCGGCGTCCAGGGCGGCGCGAGAGGCAAAGCCCTGCGTGGCCAGGCTGGCGATGCGCGCCTGGTCCCGGCGGGCCAGGTCGGCGTCCGCCTCGGCGGAGGCCAGGCCCGCGCGGGCGGCCGACACGGCGGCCTGGGCGGCGGCGGTGGTGCGGGCGTCCAGCAGGGAAGGGTCCGCGGGTCCAAGGGTCGCCACCACCTGCCCCCGGTCGACGGGGTCCCCGGCGTGCAGCGAGATCCGCCGCAGGTCTCCGCCCACCGGCGCGGCGACAACGAAGACATCATGTATCCGGGTCCGGCCTTCATCCACCAGGGTGCGGGCCACAGGCCCGCGGTCGACGACGTCCGTCTCGACCTTCAGGGGGCGCGGCCAGGCCAGCCAGGCGATCCCGACGGCCACGGCCAGCCCCGCGGCCAACCAGAGCCCGGAGGCCAGGGACAGTCGGAACGCCGGTTTGGATGTCATGGGTTCAGTCCCGCGCCTTAAGGACGGCCACCAGGTCCAGGCGGTCCACACCCGTCCGCACGATCAGCCCCGCGACAAGGACGCACAAGAGGGTGAATGCAATGGCGAAGCTGTAACCGCCCGGGCTGAAGACGAAGTCGAAGCTGTACATGTCCGTCTGGAACAGCCGCATGAGCTGGACGCCAAGCCCTGTCCCCAGCAGGCAGCCAGGGACGATGGCCAGGAGGGCCAGGACCATGAGTTCCCCCATCAGGATGTAGGAGGCTTCGGCCCGGGTGAAGCCCAGGACCCGGAGGGTGGCCAGGTCGCGCTCCTGCTCGGCCAGGGTGACGCGCGAGGCTGAGAAGGCGACGCCGCCAGCCATCACGGCGGCGAAGACCATGTAGATCGAGGTCATCACCCCCACGCCCTGATCGTAGGCCTGGCGCATGGCGGTCTCCGCCTGTCGCACGAAGCTGACCCCGGCCAGCGCCGGTGTCTCCTTCAGCTGGGCGTTGAAGTCGGCGTGCCGGGCGGAATCGAGCCGGAGGTGGACCCCGGAGATGCGATCCGGTTCGCGCACCAGCCGGCCCAGGGCCTCCAGGTTCATGTAGGCGGCGGACCCCACCATGGGATCGACGATCCGTGACACCCTCACCGTTTCGCGGACCTGGCGCCCGGAGACCTGGATCACCTCGATGACGTCGCCGGGCTTGGCTTCCAGGCGACGGGCGAGGCCCCGCGAAAGGGCGACCCCCGCCACTGGCGGATCGACGGCCTGGCCCTCGCGGTCCACGGGGCGGCTGAGCCGGGCGTCGAAGGGTAGGCCGAAGACAACCTCGCGGACTTCACGGCGGCCCTTGCGGAAGCGCATTTCCTCTGCGCGAAAGGGCTCGGCCGCCAGGACCCCGGGCAGGTGCGCGGCGGCGTGGAGGCCGTCCGATCCCAGGGGTTGGGCGAAGGTCAGGGTGGCGTCCTGCCGGTTGGCCACCCCGAACTGTACCGACAGGAGGCGGTCCATCACCGCCGGGAAGGCCCCGGAGACCACCAGCAGGGCGATGGCGAGGGCGATGCCCGCCAGGGTGCTCAGGGCCCGCCTCGGGAACCGGACGATGCGCCTCAGGATGATGCGCGACTTGGCGTCCAGCCGACCGGCAAGGGCGGCGGACACGCCGGCGGACTGTCGGTAGGCGGGGGGGCGGGGCGGGGCCAGGGCCTCGGCGGGCGGAAGTCGCACCGCCCGGTGGACGGCGACCGCCGCGCCGGCGCCTACCGCCAGCAGGGCCGCGGCCCAGGCGCCGGCCAGGGTCAGGGGCCCGGCGGCGAATTCCAGGGACGGGAAATGGTAGTAGGCCCGGTAGAGGTCCGCGACATTACGGCCAAGGAGGAGGCCCGCCGCGGTCCCCAGCAGGGCCCCGACCGCCCCGATCACCAGGGCGCTTTGGGCGTAATGCGCAGCGACCGCCATGTCGCCGTAGCCGAAGGCCTTGAGGAGGCCAATGTTGGAGCGCTCGGTGGCGATCATCCTGCCCAGGGCGATGTTGACCAGGAAGGCCGCCACCAGGAGGAAGATGGCGGGCAGGAAGATCGCCATGGTGGAAAGCTGGCGGAGTTCCTCACTGAGGAACCGGTCCGACATCATACGCTCCCTGCCGAAGGCGCCGCCGGACCCATGTGGCGTCAGCAGGGTGTCAATCGCCCGGATCGTCCGGATGGGGTCGGCCCCCGGCTCCAGCCGGAACGCGGCGTCGTTGAAGGCGCCCTCCAGGTCGAGGGCCCGGGCCAGGGCCTCGCGCCCCATCCAGATCACCCCGAACCGTTCGGGTTGCGGGAAGAGCTCCCCCGGCGCCGCGACGAAGATGAACTCAGGGGCGTTGGCGATCCCCACCACCTGCAGGTCGCGCTGTCGGCCATGCATCACGGCGGAGAGTGAGGCCCCCGGCTGGAGACCGAGGGCGTTGGCGAAGGCCTCGCTCACCAGCACCTCGTCCGGGCGCTTCGGGTCCGGCCAGCGGCCGCGGGTCATGGCGAGGTCATTGACCCGTGGACGTCCCTCGAGGGGCAGGGACACCAGATGCGCCGAGGCCGGCTCGACCTGGCCCGGAATGTCCAACAGGGCGCGGCCGTTTACCCGGGTCTCCACCACCCTAACCCCCGGCAGGGCGGAGAGGGCGCCCGCCACCCGGTCCGGCGCCCGCACGACCGAGGCGGACAAGTCCATCATCCGATAGGTGGCGTAGTAGTCGCTGCGGGTCTGGTCCAGGGATGTCCGCATGCCCACCGCCATGATCAGGACGGACAGGCCGCAAGCCAGGACCAGGGCGATGGCGGCGGCGTGCAGGCGCATGCGCCAGACGTCGCGCAGGAGCTTTCGGTCCAGGGGATGAAGGCTCGGCCTCACCAGTTCAGGTCCGCAGGCCGTGCGCGGACGGCGTTGGTCTCGATGGCGCGGACCCGCCCGTCCAGGAAGTGGATCACCCGGTCGCCGAGGCGGGCGACGTCGGCATTGTGCGTCACGATCAGGGTCGTCGACCCGTAGCGGCCGTTGATCTCGACCAGGGCTTCGAGCACCCGGATGCCCGTCTTAAGGTCCAGCGCCCCTGTCGGTTCGTCACACAGCAGGAGGGCCGGCCGCTTGGCCAGGGCGCGGGCCACCGCCACGCGCTGCTGCTCCCCGCCGGACAGCTGGGCCGGGAAGTGGTCCATGCGTTCCCCCAGTCCGACCAGGCCCAGGGCCTCCTCCGCCGGCATCGGCGAGTCCGCGATCTCGCGGACCAGGTCGACATTCTCCCGCGCCGTGAGGCTGGGGATCAGGTTGTAGAACTGGAAGATGAAGCCGACGCTCCGGCGGCGGAAATCCGTCAGGGCCCGGTCGTTGAAGCCCGCAAGGTTGCTTCCTCGGAACCAGACCTCGCCGGAGGTCGCCCGGTCCAGGCCTCCCAGGATGTTGAGCAGGGTCGACTTGCCCGATCCCGAGGGCCCAAGCAGGACGATCAGTTCGCCTTCCGCGACCTCAAGGTCGATCTCCCGCAGGGCGTGCACTGCGGCCGGACCGTCGCCATAGGTCCGCGAGAGCGCCCGCGTGCGCAGGACGGGCGGGTCGTCGGACGCCGTGTCGTTCACGGGCGAACTCCTGGGGATCGGACCCCAAGGCCCGATGAGGGACATCAGGTTAGCCGGCCCCGCCGCCCGGCGCATCTCCGTGGGACCCCGGGGGCATTGCGCCGGTCCCGCCGGGGGGCTATCTGGCGGGCCTTCCCATTCCTCGATCCGCGAGCCCGCAAGCCCCATGGCGCAGCAGTACATTTTCCAGATGCAGGGCCTGACCAAGGTCTATCCCGGCGGCAAGAAGGTGTTCGAGAACATCTGGCTGTCCTTCTATCCCGACGCCAAGATCGGGGTGGTCGGGGTCAACGGCTCCGGTAAGTCCACCCTGCTGAAGATCATGGCCGGCCTGGACAAGGAGTTCAGCGGCGAGGCCAAGGCGGCCGACGGCGTGAAGATGGGCTACCTCGAGCAGGAGCCCCATCTGGATTCCACCCTGAACGTCCGTCAGAACGTGGAGTCCTGGTGCGAGGAAAAGCGTCTGGTCGCCCGGTTCAACGAGGTCGCCGGCCAGCTGGGCGAGGACTACACCGACGAGCTCATGGAGGAGATGACCACCCTCCAGGAGCAGATCGACGCCGGTGACATGTGGGACATCGACTCCAAGGTCGAGATGGCCATGGACGCCCTCCGCTGCCCCCCGGACGACTGGGGCGTGGAGAACCTCTCCGGGGGTGAGAAGCGTCGCGTGGCCCTGGCGCGCCTGCTCCTGTCCAAGCCCGACATGCTGCTTCTGGACGAGCCCACCAACCACCTGGACGCCGAAAGCGTCGCCTGGCTGCAGCACCACCTCGAGGCCTTCCCCGGCTGCGTCATCCTGGTGACCCACGACCGCTACTTCCTGGACCAGGTGACCAAGTGGACCCTGGAGCTCGACCGCGGAAAGGGCATTCCCTACGAGGGCAACTACTCCGGCTGGCTGGAGCAGAAGACCAAGCGCATCGTCCAGGAGCAGTCCGAGAGCGAGGCCCGCCAGCGCGCCATGACCCGCGAGCTGGAGTGGGTGCGATCCGGCGCCAAGGCCCGCCAGGCCAAGTCCAAGGCCCGTCTCGCCGCCTACGACCGGATGGTCGCCGAGCAGGAGAGCGCCCGCCAGGCCCAGACCTTCGCCGCCATCCAGATTCCGCCCGGCCCGCGTCTGGGCAATGTGGTGCTGGAAGCTTCCCACCTTTCAAAAACCTATGGCGACAAGGTTCTTTTCAAGGACCTTTCGTTCAAACTCCCGCCCAACGGCATTGTCGGCGTCATCGGGCCCAACGGCGCCGGCAAGTCGACCCTGTTCCGCATCATCACCGGCCAGGAGCAGCCGGACGAGGGGACCTTCCGCCTCGGCGAGACCGTCAAGCTGGCCTATGTCGACCAGAGCCGCGACGCCCTCGATCCCAACAAGACCGTCTGGCAGGAGGTCTCGGGCGGCCTCGACATCCTCACGGTGGGCAAGCGCGAGATCAACACCCGGGCCTATGTGGGCTCCTTCAACTTCAAGGGCGGCGACCAGCAGAAGAAGGTGGGCCAGCTGTCCGGCGGGGAGCGCAACCGCGTCCACCTGGCCAAGACCCTGACCACCGGCGGCAACGTCATCCTCCTCGACGAGCCGACCAACGACCTGGACATCGAGACCCTGCAGAACCTCGAGGAGGCCCTTGAGGAATTCGCGGGCTGCGCGGTGATCATCAGCCACGACCGCTGGTTCCTCGACCGCCTGGCCACCCACATCCTGGCCTTCGAGGGCGACAGCCATGTCGAGTGGTTCGAGGGCAACTTCGAGGCCTACGAAGAGGACAAGAAGCGCCGCCTGGGCGCCGACAGCCTGATCCCCCACCGGATCAAGTTCCAGAAGTTCTCGCGGTAGGGCGGACACCTGCCGCACCTCAATTCCTCCCCCAAGGGGGAGGTGGCCCGGGGCCTTGGCCCCGGGCGGAGGGGGTCAGCTGAGAGGCCGTTGACCCCCTCAGTCGGCTTCGCCGACAGCTCCCCCTGATGGGGAGCAATTATCGCTCTCTAATTCCTCCCCCAAGGGGGAGGTGGCGCGCGCAGCGCGACGGAGGGGGTCAGCGGCCTTCGAGCGTGGGACTTCAGCCGCGGGAAGGAAGTCGTGCCCGTCCCAGAGGGCTTGCGGCGCAGAGCAGGGGCTGGATGAGGCTGAGGACGGCGGCGACCAGAAGGGCTGTGCGTACACTCGTGGCCTCCGCCAGCAATGCCCCTCCGAGGGCGCCAGTTATCGTCATCCCTCCGGCGGCCGCCTCAAACAGGCCGGTTACCCGGCCCAACATGTCGGATGCGACCCGGCTCTGGCGCAGGCTGGATGTCAGGATTGCGGAGGTGACCCCGAAGATGTCGCCCAGGAACTGGGTGGTTACCAGTGCGGCCATGCCGCTCAGCGTTCCCGACGGAGCCAGGGCGATCATGATGTTGGTAAGTCCGCCCAGGAGAAGGCTGAAGGTGAGGGTGCGCCCGGCTCCAAAGCGCCGGGCCAGCGCAGGGCCGATGGCCGCGCCCGCCAGAGCGCCCAGTCCTCCGCAGGCGATGGCCAGCCCGAGAAGCCCCGTGGGAAGCGCCAAGGTACGCAAGGCGAAGAGGACATAGAGGCTGGCGAAGACGCCGCTGACGAGCCCCCAGGCCATCTGGATCAGGAAGAGGATGCGGACCTCCCGGTCCGCCCAGGTCGTCCGGAATCCGGAGAGAAAGGACAGGCCCTCCGCCGGTGTCCCGGGTTCAGCTTCCGCGGGTCGCTCGCTGCGGATGCGTAAAAGCAGGAGGGCGGAGGCCAGCCAGGTCCCGGCTGTGGCCGCGACGGCGAGGGGTGCGGTCAGCACCTGGAAGAGGACGCCGGCCAGGGCCGGGCCGCCGATCTCGGCGACGGAGTCCGTGGCCGACAGGCGGGCGTTCGCTGTGATCAGCCGCTCGGGGGCCACCAGTCCCGGCAGGATGGCATGCTCGGCCATGATGAAGACGGTGCTGGCGCCCGCGATGACGGTTCCCGAAGCCAGGATCATCGGCAGGCTCAGGAACCCCGTCAGGGCCGCCAGGGGAATGACGGCGAGGGCTGCGGCGCGCACGAGGTTCATGGCGATCAGGACCCCCCGGCGGGGCCGCCGGTCCACCCAGCCTCCGGCGGACAGGCCGAGGATCATTGAGGCGAGGCCAGTCAGGGCGGCGAGAAGGCCCAGGGCGGAAGGCGAGGCCGCCAGGGTCGTCACCGCAGCGATGGGCAGTCCCTCCCTGGCAATCCGCGCCCCAAAGGCCGAGACCGCCTGGGCCGCCCAGAGGCGGTTGAAGTCCTGCTCTCCCGCCCCTGTCGCCGCCATGTTCACCCCGCCGGCGTGTAGCTGAGGATCGGCGCCAGCCAGCGTTCGGCCGTGGAGCGGTCCCAGCCCTTGCGGCGCGCGTAGTCCTCGACCTGGTCGCGGTCGATCCGGCCAACGCCGAAATAGTGGCTGTCCGGATGGCTGAAGTAGAGGCCGGATACGCTGGAAGGCGGGTCCATGGCGAAGCTCTCGGTCAGGGTGATCCCGGTGCGGGGAGTCGCCTCCAGGAGCCGGAACAGCTCGGCCTTCTCGGTGTGGTCCGGCTGGGCCGGATAGCCGGCGGCAGGCCGGATTCCCCGGTATTTCTCGCCGATCAGGAACTCCAGGTCGAAGACCTCGTCCGAGGCGTAGCCCCAGAGTTCGGTGCGGACCTTGCGGTGCAGAGCCTCGGCCAGGGCCTCCGCCAGGCGGTCGGCCAGGGAGGTGGCGAGAATGGCGGAATAGTCGTCGCCGTCGCGGCGGAAACGCTCGGCCATCTCGATCTCGCCGTGGCCGGCGGTGACGGCGAATCCGCCCAGCCAGTCCGGCGGGCCGCCGACCGGGGCGATGAAGTCGGAGAGGGCCAGGTTCGCCCGGTCGCCTTCGTTGCGGACCATCTGCTGGCGCAGGGTGTGGAAGCGGCCGGCGACCTCGGTGCGGGCCTCGTCGGCGTAGATGAGGATATCGTCGCCGTCCGCGTTGGCGGGCCAGAACCCGACGGTCGCCTTGGCGGTCAGCCAGCGCCCCTGGATCATGCGGTCGAGCATCCGCCGGCCGTCGGCATAGAGGTCCCGCGCGGCCTGACCGACGACTTCGTCCTCGAGGATTGCCGGGAAGCGGCCGAACAGCTGCCAGCTGGCGAAGAAGGGGGTCCAGTCGATGTGCTCGGCAAGGTCTGAGAGGTCCCAGTCCTCGAAGGTCTTGAGGCCCGTGAAGGAGGGGCGCGGCGGGACCGTCTTCGTCCAGTCCGTGGCGAAGGCGCGCCGGCGGGCGTCAGCGAGGCTCATGCGGCCCCGGTTGTCCTGGCCGCGCGCGAACTGCTCGCGCACCCGGGCGTACTCCGCGACGGTCTCGGCAGTGAAGCGCTCACGCTCGGTGGGGGAGAGCAGGGCCGAGACCACGCCCACGGCCCGGCTGGCGTCGAGGACGTAGGTGGTCGAGCCCGAGGGGTAGGCGGGGGCGATCTTCACCGCCGTATGGGTCTTGGATGTCGTGGCGCCGCCGATCAGCAGGGGCATTCGAAAGCCCCGCCGCTCCATCTCCGAGGCCACGAAGACCATCTCGTCGAGGCTGGGTGTGATCAGGCCCGACAGGCCGACCATGTCCACCTTCAGGCGCTCGGCCTCGTCCAGGATGCGGTCGGCCGGGACCATCACGCCCAGGTCGAAGACCTCGTAGTTGTTGCACTGCAGGACGACGCCGACGATGTTCTTTCCGATGTCATGGACGTCGCCCTTGACGGTGGCCATGAGGATCCGGCCCGCGCTCTGGCGCTCCTGGCCGGCGCTCTCGGCCTCCATGAAGGGCAGGAGCCAGGCCACGCCCTGCTTCATGACCCGCGCCGACTTCACCACCTGGGGCAGGAACATCTTGCCCGCGCCGAACAGGTCGCCGACCCGGTTCATGCCGTCCATCAGGGGGCCTTCGATGACCTCCAGGGGCCGCCCCGCCGCGAGCCGAGCCTCCTCCACGTCGGCCTCGATGTAGTCGGTGACCCCGTGGATCAGGGCGTGGGCCAGGCGCTCGGCCACCGGCGCCTCGCGCCAGGCCAGGTTGGGGCCCTTGGCCTCGGACTTCCCGCCCTTGTAGGCCGGCGCCAGCTCCACCAGCCGCTCGGTGTTGGACAGGGCCGGGTCGCGCCGGGGCCGGTTGAGGATGACGTCCTCGACGGCGTCCCTCAGCTCGGTCGGGATGTCATCGTAGACCGGCAGGTCGCCTGCGTTGACGATGCCCATGTCCAGGCCCGCGCCGATCGCGTGGTACAGGAAGACCCCGTGGATCGCCCGCCGCACGGGCTCATTGCCCCGGAAGCTGAACGAGACGTTGGAGACGCCTCCCGAGACCCGGGCGTGGGGCAGGTGGGCCTTGATCCATCGGGTCGCCTCGATGAAGTCGACGGCGTAGTTGTCGTGCTCGTCGATCCCGGTGGCGACCGCGAAGATGTTGGGGTCGAAGATGATGTCCTCGGGCGGGAAGCCCACCTCGTCCACCAGGGTCCGGTAGGCCCGGGCGCAGATCTCGGTCTTGCGCGCCAGGGTGTCGGCCTGGCCCTTCTCGTCGAAGGCCATGACCACCACCGCGGCGCCATAGCGCAGGCAGGCCCGGGCCTGCTTCAGGAAGGCCGCCTCGCCCTCCTTCAGGGAGATGGAGTTGACGATGGCCTTGCCCTGCACGCAGCGCAGGCCCGCCTCGATCACCTCCCACTTGGAGGAGTCGATCATCACCGGCACCCTGGCGATGTCGGGCTCTGCGGCGATCAGGTTGAGGAAGGTCGTCATGGCCCGCACGGAGTCGAGAAGGCCCTCGTCCATGTTGACGTCGATGATGGCGGCGCCGGCCTCCACCTGCTGGCGGGCGACGGACAGGGCGGCGGGGTAGTCGCCCTCGGCGACAAGCTTGCGGAAGCGGGCGGAGCCGGTGACGTTGGTCCGCTCGCCGATGTTGACGAAGGTCGGCCTCATGACAGCTCCAGGGGCTCCAGGCCCGAAAGGCGCATGGCGCGCGGGCGCTCGGCCGGCTTGCGTGGGCTGAGGCCCTGCACGGCCTGCGCGACGTGGGCGATGTGCTCCGGCGTCGTGCCGCAGCAGCCGCCGACGATGTTGACGATGCCGTCCTCGGCCCACTGGTGCAGCGAGTGCCCGGTCTCGTGCGGCTGTTCGTCGTACTCGCCCATGGCGTTGGGCAGGCCGGCGTTGGGATAGGCGCTGACCAGGGTGTCGGCCACCCGCGACAACTCGGCGATGTGGGGGCGCATCAGATCCGCGCCCAGGGCGCAGTTCAGGCCAATGGCGAATGGCCGGGCATGGCGGACCGAGTTCCAGAAGGCCTCGACGGTCTGGCCGGAGAGGGTGCGCCCGGACCGGTCCGTGATGGTGCCCGAGATCCAGATCGGCAGAGGCTCATAGCCCTCATCCTCAAGGTCCATGATGGCCTTGATGGCCGCCTTGCAGTTGAGCGTGTCGGTGATGGTCTCGACCAGGTAGAGGTCGACCCCGCCCTCGTTCAGGGCGATGACCTGCTCGCGATAGGCCTGGTAGACCTCCTCGAAGGTGACCGAGCGGGCGCCGGGGTCGTTCACGTCCGGCGACATGGACAGCATCTTGTTCAGCGGCCCGATGGAGCCGGCGACAAAGCGCGGCTTGTGCGGCTCGGCGGCCGTCCAGCGGTCGGCGGCGGCGCGGGCGAGGCGCGCGCCTTGCAGGTTGATGTCGCGCACGGCGGCCTCAAGGCCGTAGTCCGCCTGGGCGATGGTGGTGGCCGAGAAGGTGTTGGTCTCGGAGATGTCCGCCCCGGCGCCGAAATAGGCGTCGTGCAGCTCGGTGATGATGTCCGGGCGGGTGATGCAGAGGAGGTCGTTGTTGCCCTTCAGCTGGCCGGGATGGCTGGCGAAGCGGTCGCCCCGGTAGTCGGCCTCGTCGAGGCCGCGCTTCTGGATCATGACGCCCCAGGAGCCGTCGAGGACCAGGATGCGCTCCCGGGAGGCGGCCTTGAGGGCGGCGATGCGCTCTGTGCGGGTCATCTGGAAAGTCTCTCCTGTCAGGCCGCCCCTCATCCCTGTCCTCCTGCTTCGGTCCGCTCGCGCAGTCCGAGGATCCGGCAGATGGCGTAGACCAGGTCGGCCCGGTTCAGGGTGTAGAAGTGGAAGTCAGAATAGCCTTCCTCGGCCAGCTTGACGCACATCTCGGCGGCCACGCCTGCAGCGATCATGCGGCGGGTCTCCGGGTCCTTGTCCAGGCCCTCGAACAGGCTCCCGAGCCAGCCGGGCAGGGGGATGCCCACGGGGCCCGCCATGCGCTTGAGCCCCTTGAAGTTCGAGACCGGCATGATGCCTGGCGAGATGGGAATGGTGACGCCGGCCCTGCGGACCCGGTCCATGAATCTCAGGAAGCCGTCGGTGTCGTAGAAGAACTGGGTGATGGCCCGGGTCGCGCCAGCGTCGATTTTGGCCTTCAGGACGTCGATGTCGTGATCGACCGATCCGCTTTCGGGGTGGGTCTGGGGATAGAGGCTGACGCTGACCTCGAAGGGGCCGATGGCGCGGATGCCCGCGGTCAGCTCGGTGGCGTTCAGGTAGCCGTCCTCCCGGGGGACATAGACCCCGCCGATCTGGCCCGGCGGATCGCCGCGCAGGGCCACGATGTGGCGAACCCCGGCGTCCCAGTAGTCGCGGATCACCTCGTCCACCTCGGCCCGGCTGGCGTCGACGCAGGTCAGGTGGGCGGCGGGCGACAGGCGTGTCTCCGCCAGGATCCGGCTGACCGTGCGGTGGGTGCGGTCGCGGGTGGAGCCGCCGGCGCCGTAGGTGACCGAGACGAAGGCCGGGTTGAGCGGGGCGAGGCGGCGGATCGCCTCCCACAGGGCGACCTCGGCCTCCTCGGTCTTAGGCGGCGAGAACTCGAAGGAGACTCGGGGCGGCTGGGCCAGGCCGGCCCCGGCGCGGGCGATGGGCCCAAGGGCGGGTTCGGTCATGCAGGGCTCCTTTGGGCGGTCCAGACACAGACGGTCAGACCCTCGGCGCGGGCCGGGGGAAGGGTCTCCAGCTCCACCTGGCGGAGGCCGGCGGCGGACAGCCAGCGCTTCATCTCTGCGGCGGAGAAGCCGAGACGCCGGTGCTGGTGCTGCTCACGCAGCATCTCAAGGGTGTGAGGGGCGAAGTCGATGATGACCAGGCGGCCGCCGGCCCCTGTCAGCCGGCCCGCCTCGCGCACCGCGGCGGCGGGGTCGCCCAGATAGTGAAGGACCTGGTGCACCACCACCAGGTCGGCGCAGCCGTCCGGAAGGCGAGTGGCGAAGATATCGCCGTGCCGAAGCTCGACCGCATCCAGACCTGCCGCCTCGACCCGGGCGCGGGCGACGTTGAGCATTTGCTGAGACAGGTCGAGCCCGACGCCGGACCGGGCCCTGTCCCCGATCAGGGTGAGCATGCGTCCTGAACCCGTGCCGAGGTCCACCAGCCGCTGGAAGGGGCCCGGCCCCGCAGCCCTCAGGATGGCGCCCTCCACCCGGTCCTCGGCGACATGCAAGGAGCGGATCTCGTCCCAGGTCGAGGCGTTGCGCGCAAAGTACTGGTCCGCCGCCGCCCGGCGCTCGGCCCGCACGGCCTCCAGCCGCTCTGCGTCCCGGATCAGTGCGGGATCGGAGGGGTCCAGGGTGGCGAGTACCTGGTCGGCCAGGAAGCGGGCCTCGCTCGATCCCGAAGGCCGGTAGAAGACCCAGGCGCCATCCGGGAACCGCTCGACAAGCCCCGCCTCGGCGAGCAGGCGCAGGTGCCGCGAGACCCGGGGCTGGCTCTGGTCCAGCACCTTGCAGATCTCCAGCACCGCCAACTCCTCCCGCGCTAGCAGGGCGAGGATCCGCAGGCGCGAGGGCTCCCCCGCGGCGCGCAGGACATCGACGGTGCGGGCGGCGCTCAACATGAGCGTATAAAGATATCTTTATGTCTTTATGTCAACCCGAGGCGGATCCGTCTCGGGCCCGGTTTCATGCGACGCCGTCGAGCACCCCGCCCAGGATCTCGAACAGCTTGCCGATCTCATCCTCGCTGATGATCAGCGGCGGAGAGAGGGCGATGATGTCGCCTGTGGCCCGGACCAGGAGACCCGCCTTCAGCGCCTTCACCAGCACCTCGTAGCCCCGGGCCCCGGGGGCGTCCGGCCGTGGCGACAGCTCGATGGCCCCCATCAGGCCGATATTGCGGATGTCGACGACATTCGGCTTGCCGCACAGGGCGTGGAGGTGGTCCTCCCACAGGCCGGCCAGGGACTTCACCCGGGTGAAGAGGCCGTCGCGGTGGTAGATCTCCAGGCTGGCGAGGGCGGCGGCGCAGGCGACCGGATGCCCGGAATACGTGTAACCATGGAAGAATTCGATGGCCGCCGGCGGGCCCTGGACGATGGCGTCGTGGACCTTCCGGTGGGCGAAGACCGCCCCCATGGGCAGGGCGCCATTGGTGATGCCCTTGGCGGTGGTCATGATGTCCGGGGTGACGCCCAGAGCCTGGGCGGCGAAGGGCTCGCCCAGCCGGCCAAAGCCGGTGATGACCTCGTCGAAGATCAGCAGGATGCCGTGCCGGTCGCAGACCGCGCGCAGGCGCTCCAGGTAGCCCTTGGGCGGCGGCAGGACCCCCGCCGAACCGGCCACGGGCTCGACGATGACGGCGGCGATGGTCTCTGCGCCGTGCAGGGCGACCAGCCGCTCGACCTCGTCCGCCTTCTCAGCCCCATGCTCAGGCAGTCCGCGGGAGAAGGCGTTGCGCTGCGGGTCGAAGGTATGGGCGATGTGGTCTGCGCCCGGCAGGGTGAGGTAGGTCCGACGGTTATTGACGAGGCCGCCGACTGAAATCCCGCCGAAGCCCACGCCGTGATAGCCCTTCTCGCGGCCGATCAGGCGCACCCTCTGCCCCTCGCCGCGGGCCCGGTGATAGGCCAGGGCCATCTTCAGGGCGGTGTCGACGGACTCCGAACCGGAGTTGGTGAAGAAGATCCGGTCGAGGCCGGAGGGGGCGAACTCCGACAGGGCCGCCGCGAGCCGGAAGGGCAGGGGGTGGCCCATCTGGAAGGTCGGGGCGAAGTCCAGGGTGGCCAGCTGGCGGGAGACGGCCTGGGTGATCTCTTCCCGGGCATGGCCCAGGTTGCAGCACCAGAGGCCGGCGGTGCCGTCCAGGACCTCATCGCCGTCGACCGTGCGGTAGTACATGCCGCTGGCCTCGGCCAGGAGGCGAGGGGCGTCCTTGAACTGCCGGTTGGCCGTGAAGGGCATCCAGAAGGCCGACAGGTCCGGCCGGTTGTCCCCGTAGTCCGCGCTCATGCCCTTGCCCCTCTCGCTCAGGAACCGAGGGTATCTTAGCGTCTCCGACCGCGATTGCGAGGCTTGCCACCCCGCAGGGGCGCGCTTATCAGCCGATGGCCGGACAGATGGGCGATCAGGCCCGCGCCGTGTCAGGGGAGACCGCTATGCAGCATCAGCGCCTGGGCCGCAGCCCGATCGTCGTTTCCAAGATCTGCATGGGGACCATGACCTTTGGCTCCCAGGCCGACGAGAAGACCTCCTTCCGGATTCTCGACCGTAGCCTCG
>Ga0315902_10001647_pt1 | contig 35655 bp, 33 predicted proteins | sample LakEriMetagenome_9_FD_203523 | JGI IMG/M metagenome (GOLD analysis project Ga0315902, IMG submission 203523) | Freshwater fungal communities from buoy surface, Lake Erie, Ohio, United States - Buoy 12 MA117 | ecosystem: Environmental > Aquatic > Freshwater > Lake > Lake biofilm | place: USA... | reverse complement strand
GGCCGTTGGCGACGTGTTCTCGCAGATGACCGAAGAGAAGGCCGGTGTCATCAGCGTCGTCATCAAGACGGACGTGCAGGGCAGTGCCGAAGCGCTGCGTGATGCACTCACCAAGCTCTCGACAGACGAAGTCACGGTTAAGGTCGTGGCTAGCGGCGTCGGTGGAATCACGGCGTCCGATGTGCAGCTCGCGGCGGCGTCGAAGGCGCTGGTGCTCGGCTTCAATGTTCGCGCCGATGGTGCGGCTCGTGAAGCGGTCAAAGAGACCGGTGTCGACATCCGCTACTTCTCGATCATTTACGAAGCCATCGATGACATCAAACAGCGCATGAGTGGCTTGCTCGCACCGGAGATCAAAGAACAGATCGTCGGTACGGCGCAGGTTCGCGATGTGTTCCGTTCGAGCAAGTTTGGCGTCGTCGCCGGCTGTCTCGTCATGGAAGGCTCCGTCAAGCGCAATAATCCGATCCGTGTGTTGCGCGACAACGTAGTCATCTTTGAGGGTGCACTCGAATCGCTGCGTCGTTTCAAGGACGATGTTGGCGAGGTGCGCGCAGGTACCGAGTGCGGTATCGGCGTGAAGAACTATCAGGATGTGCGTGTCGGCGATCAGATCGAATGCTTCGCCCGCGTTGAGGTGGCCCGCGCGATCGAGTGATCGCAGCGGGACCCGCTTCTTCTTTCGCGATGGCTGGCAAGGCGCGACAGCAACGCATCGGCGCGGAAATCCAGCGCGTCCTGTCGGAGTTGATTTCTCGGGAGGTCAAGGACCCGCGAGTCGGCACCGTCACGTTGACGGCGGTGAAGCTCTCGCCCGATGCGAGCGTGGCGCAGGTGTTCTTTGTGCCGTTCGGCGATCGAAATCCGGCCGACGAAGTCGGCGCGGGTCTTGAGCGTGCGGCGGGATTCCTGCGTGGCGAAGTGGGTCGTCGACTTGGTCTGCGGCACGCGCCGCGGCTCGAATTCGTGTTCGATTCCAGTATCGGTGAGGCGATCCGTCTCACGTCCTTGATTGATCGCGCGGTTCGCGACGATCAGCAGAAAGACGATCCCGCTTGACTCCAACTTCGATCGACGGCGTGTTGCTGCTCGATAAGCCGCTCGGGATGTCCTCGACGGCGGCGGGCCAGCGCGTGCGTCGCTTGCTGCGAATCGACAAAGTGGGACACGTCGGCAGTCTCGACCCGCTGGCGAGCGGCATGTTGCCGTTGTGTCTCGGTGAGGCGACCAAGCTCGCTGGCGAGATTCTCGAAGGCGACAAGGTCTACCGATTCACCATCAGTCTTGGAGCTGCCACCTCAACGGGCGACCGTGAGGGCGAGATCATCGAGACGCAGCCCGTTCCGCCACTCGATCCTGCGCAAATCGCGCTGGTTCTAGCAGGTTTCGTCGGCGAGTCGCTGCAAACCCCGCCTATGTATTCGGCGATCAAGCAGGATGGTCAACCCCTTTACCGACTCGCGCGCGCCGGCAAAACCGTCGAACGCCAGCCTCGACCGATTCGCATCGAGTGTCTTGAGCTTCTCGGTCAATCTGAGCCGCACACGCTCGATTGTCGGGTGACCTGCGGCAAGGGCACGTATGTGCGGGTGCTCGCCGAGGATATCGCCCACAAACTCGGTACGGTGGGTCATGTGAGTCTGCTTCGGCGTGAACGCGTCGCACCGTTTGAGTCAGCGCAGATGGTCGATCTCGCCACCGTCGAGCAGTGCGCTCGTCAGGGCGTACCGCTGACTCTCGTGGGGCTCTCCGAGGCGGTCGCTCATCTGCCGCTCGTTCGGCTGGATGAAGCGGGCGCGCGACGGATAAGCCAGGGACAGGAGGTCGTAGTACCCGGCTTGGCGCCCCCGATGGATCAGGTACTGAGGCTGGAGGACGCCTCGGCCCGGTTTCTCGGCCTTGGCCGCGTAGCGGGGGTGGGGCGGATCGCTGCCAAACGACTTGTGAGGCAGGGGTCGCATGAGTAGAATGCGCCCCCTTAAACTAGTCGTAACTATCAAGATTCAAAGGATTTTTCATAATGCCTCTGAGCCAAGAGAAAAAGAGCGGAGTGATGACGGAGTTCCGCCGCGGTCCCTCGGATACCGGATCGCCTGAAGTGCAGATTGCCTTGCTGTCGGAGCGCATCAGCGGTCTCGGCCAGCATTTCGCTTCGCATGCGGGAGACCACTCCTCGCGTCGCGGCCTCGTGAAGCTCGTCAATCAACGTCGCAAGCTGCTCGATTACCTGAAGGCCAGCAAGCCGGCCAAGTATCAGGAAATCGTCGAGCGCCTCGGACTACGCCGTTAAGCAGTCCGCAGCGAAGGCCGCGCCTCATGAGCGCGGCCTTTTTGCTTCTATCCTTTATTTCGCGAGGGTTACTCCGTGACCGTGTTCAAAAAATCTTTCCAGTATGGTTCCAACACTCTGAAGCTCGAGACGGGCGAGATGGCTCGTCAGGCCTCCGCAGCCGTCGTGGCCTCGCTCGGCGATACCGTCGTGCTGTGCACCGCAGTCGCTGCCAAGCAAGCGGCTCCGGGCCGTGACTTCTTTCCGCTGACGGTCAACTATCAAGAGAAGACCTACGCTGCCGGTCGCATCCCGGGCGGCTTCTTCAAGCGTGAGGGTCGTCCGACCGAAAAGGAAACGTTGACCTCGCGTCTGATCGATCGTCCGATCCGTCCGCTCTTCCCGGATGGCTTCTACAACGAAGTGCAGGTCGTGGCGACCGTGGTCTCGCTCGATCCGGAAATCGACGCCGACATTCCGGCGATGATTGGCGCATCGGCTGCGCTTGCGCTGGCGGGCGTTCCGTTCAACGGTCCGATCGGTGCCGTTCGCGTCGGTTATCAGGATGGCAAGTACCTCCTGAACCCGACGGCCAAAGAATTGAAGGCCTCGGCTCTCAACCTCGTGGTCGCCGGTACGAAGGACGGCGTGATGATGGTCGAGTCGGAAGCCAATGGTCTCTCGGAAGAGGTCATGCTCGGCTCGGTCGTGTTCGGTCACGAGCAGATGCAGGTCGCTATCCAGGCGATCAACGAGCTGGTCAAAGAATGCGGCAAGCCGCGTTGGGACTGGAAGCCGAGTGCGACCACGGCCGAGCTCGAAAAGGCGGTGGACGAAGTGGCGCACGCGCCGCTGTCCGAGGCCTATCGGATCATCGAGAAGCAGGCGCGTTACGCGCGCGTCGGCGAGATCAAGAAGTCGGTCATCGAACAGCTCACGGCGGGCGAGGCAGCGAAGTTCTCGGCCGACCAGGTTGATGATCAGCTCTTCAAGCTCGAAAGCAAGATCGTTCGCGAGCGCATCCTCAACGGTGAGCCGCGCATCGACGGTCGCGATTCCACGACGGTTCGCCCGATCACCATCAAGGTGGGTGTGCTGCCGCGTACGCACGGTTCGGCTCTCTTCACGCGTGGTGAGACTCAGGCTCTCGTCGTGACGACTCTCGGCACGGGCCGCGATGCGCAGATCATCGACGCCCTCGAAGGCGAGCGTCGCGAGCCGTTCATGCTGCACTACAACTTCCCGCCGTTCTCGGTGGGTGAGACGGGCATGATGTCCGGTCCGAAGCGTCGTGAGATCGGTCACGGCAATCTCGCTCGTCGCGGTGTGCAGGCTGTCATGCCGGATATGGAGAAGTTCCCCTACGTGATCCGCGTGGTGTCGGAAATTCTCGAGTCCAACGGTTCTTCGTCGATGGCCTCGGTCTGCGGCGCCTCACTGGCGATGATGGATGCGGGCGTGCCCCTGAAGGCGCCGGTTGCCGGTGTTGCCATGGGTCTCGTGCTCGAGGGCGGTCGTTACAAGGTTCTGACCGATATCCTGGGCGACGAGGATCATCTTGGCGATATGGATTTCAAGGTCGCGGGCACCGCAACGGGTGTGACGACGTTGCAAATGGATATCAAGGTCGAGGGCATCACCCCCGAGATCATGAAGGTCGCACTCGAGCAGGCGAAGGCCGGTCGACTGCACATTCTCGGTGAGATGAACAAAGTTCTCTCTTCGCCGCGTCAGACGATGTCCGAGTGGGCGCCGTCCATCATCACTCTGAAGATCGATCCGGAGAAGATCCGCGACGTCATCGGCAAGGGTGGTGCGGTCATTCGTCAGATCACCGAAGAAACGGGTACGACCATTGACATCGAAAACGATGGCACGGTCAAGATCGCTTCGGTCAACGGTACGGCCGGTCGTGAAGCGAAGGCCCGCATCGAACTGATCACGGCGGAAGTCGAGGTGGGTCGCGTGTACGAAGGTCGCGTCGCTCGCTTGATGGACTTCGGTGCCTTCGTGACCATCCTGCCGGGCCGCGATGGTCTCGTGCACATCTCGCAGATCTCGAACGAGCGCGTCGAGCGTGTCTCGGACAAGCTCAACGAAGGCGACGTGGTAAAGGTCAAGGTACTCGAGGTGGATCGTCAGGGCCGCGTGCGCCTGTCGATGAAGGACGTCGAGGAGCGCTAGTCCTCGATCGCCATCTCGGCGAGTCCGGCGAATCGCGTCGGATCCCAAGTCAACGCAGCCCGACGAAGCAATTCGTCGGGCTGTGTCGTTTCTGGCGTTGGCAAGTCTTGTCGTAAGCAGCCTAGGGCTTGCAGCAAGGCAGGAATGACCGCGGCTTCACTCACGGGAGCTGCATGGCGCGATTTAGAGAGCTTGCTGCCATCCTTCTCGGTGAGGACCGGGAGATGCAGATAACGGACCGCTGGCAGCTCCAGCGCGTGTTGTAGCGCGATTTGCCAGGCGGTGCTTGGCAGAAGATCTGCGCCGCGCACCACATCCGTTACGCCTTGTAGGGCATCGTCGACGACGACGGCCAGCTGATACGAGATGATGCCGTCGCGTCGGCGGATCACGACGTCGCGATGGAGCCTCGGATCGAAGGCAATGGGGCCTAAGCTACGATCCTGCACGATGATGGTCGGCAGTGCGCTGAGGTCGATTCGCAGCGCAGACTCGCGTGGGTCGAGTTCACGACGGCGACAATCCCGCAGGCAACAGGGCTCACCCTCGGCGGCGAGTTCGCGTCGTGTACAGGCGCAGCGAAACAGCAGATGCTTGGCGCGAAGCCGTTCGATAGCTTGTTCGTAGAAGGCGAGTCGTTGCGATTGAAGGCACGGCTCGCGGGACGGTCGCAAACCAAATCGCGCAAGATCTGCTCTGAACGACTCACGCCATTGATCCCGGCTGCGTGCCGAGTCGATATCCTCGATGCGCAATAACCATTCGCCCGAGGAATGTGCGGCATCAAGCCAGCTCGCGACCGCAGCGAGCAGAGAGCCAGCATGCAGCGGGCCCGTGGGCGAGGGGGCGAAACGACCGACGTAGGGCAGCGCTGTAGCGCCGTGCGTCACAACTTAGCGATAACGATCGTCGCGATCGCCGTACTGCTTTTCGCGCCGCTCGCGTCGCTCCTGAGCCTCAATGCTGAGGGTCGCGACGGGTCGCGCCTCGAGTCGCTTGATGCCGATTTCCTCACCGGTTTCGAGGCAATAACCATATGAGCCATCTTCGATCCGCTTGAGCGCCTCTTCGATTTTGCGGATCAATTTGCGTTCACGATCACGCGTGCGCAATTCGAGGCTGAACTCCTCTTCTTGCGTGGCTCGATCGTTCGGGTCCGGGAAATTAGCTGCTTCGTCCTTCATGTGCGAAACGGTACGGTCGACTTCGACCATCAGGTCGCGCTTCCAGCTTTCGAGAATCTGCCGGAAGTGGTCGAGCTGCTCGCGATTCATGTACTGCTCGCCGCGCTTGACGATGTACGGCTGTACGTTGCGCGGACCCGTTAGCAGGTTGTTCTCTTCGTCGTCGCCGTCCGTCTGCACAGGCGCGATGGGGCGCGGATTGCGCTGCACGAAAGTGGCGGTGATACCGGTGGGTTTGCTCTTGGCCGGGGCGGGCTTGTTGGGCGCGCTCTCGACGGCTTTTTGCACGACTACCGTGGTCTCGACGGCAGCTGCCGATTCGGTGGCTTTGCCGGTTTTCTTCTTGGGCAAGGTTTTGCTCGCGGAGTTCGAGGCGACCGACGGCGATGCTTTCTGGCGCGCAGTGGGGGTCGCGGATTTGACGTTCTTCGCAGCTTTCGCCGCGGGTTTCTTGGCCGGCATCAGGCGCTCCCTAACTCAAGGCGCTCTGCGGGACGCGCGAGTATACCGGCAAATTTTCAGATGGTGCAGTCCAATGTTCAGGGCAAATTGACTGCCGGTTCTGGCACCCAGCCGGCTTTGCGACGGGTAGCGACAACCGTGGTGTAAACGCCGCCGCGAACATTGAATTTGCCCGTCAGACGCATGAACCTGGGCTTCGTCGCCGCGGCCAAATGGTCAGCGATTTCGTTCGTGACAGCTTCATGAAAGGCACCGCGGTCGCGGAAGGCCCACATGTAGAGCTTGAGCGATTTCAGCTCGACGCAGGCGAGATCCGGTACGTATTCGAGCTCGAACGTGGCGAAATCGGGCTGCCCCGTCTTCGGACATAGGCACGTGAACTCCGGAATCGTCATGCGGATGGTGTAGTCGATTTCCGGCTGCGGGTTCGGAAAAGTGTCAACTTGGGTTGAGGGCAGGGTGGTCATGGGAGCTTGCTCACTGGCCGGATGTGACGACGATATGAAGCCGATTAATTTACACTAGCGACCGCAGGCGGTGGTCAGTCACCGCGGAGAATTTTCACAAGATGCGTTTGACCAAGATCAAGTTGGCCGGGTTCAAGTCGTTCGTCGATCCGACCACCGTTTCCTTCCCGAGCAACCTCACTGGCGTCGTCGGCCCGAACGGCTGCGGCAAATCCAACGTCATCGATGCCGTGCGTTGGGTGATGGGCGAATTGTCCGCCAAGCACTTGCGTGGCGACTCGATGGCCGATGTCGTGTTCAATGGTTCGAGTTCGCGCAAGCCGGTCGGCAAGGCGTCGGTTGAACTGGTGTTCGACAACTCTGACGGCAAGATCGGCGGCAACTACGCCGCGTACGCCGAGGTGTCGCTGCGCCGCGAAGTGTCGCGTGATGGCTCGAGCGGATATTTCATCAACGGGGCACGCTGCCGTCGTAAGGACATCACGCAGCTCTTCCTCGGCACGGGGCTCGGGTCGCGCAGTTACGCGATCATCGAGCAGGGCATGATCTCGCGTGTGATCGAGGCGAAATCTGACGAGATGCGCGCGTTCATCGAAGAAGCGGCCGGCATTTCGAAGTACAAGGAGCGGCGCAAGGAGACAGAGAGCCGAATCGCCGATACGCGCGAAAACCTCGAACGCCTGCAGGATCTGCGGGACGAGGTCGATAAGCAGATTCGGCATCTGCAGCGTCAGGCGGCGAGCGCACGCAAGTACCAAACTCTCAAGGAGCAGGAGCGACGCCTCACGGCCGAGCTGCTGGCGCTGCGTTTGCGCGATCTCGATAGCGGTGCCGAAGTGCACGATTCGGCTGTGCGGGAGAAAGAGCTTGCCATGCAGGCTGCGCTCGCTGATCTGCGCTCCGCTGAGGCGGCGATCGAGACGCAGCGTGGCTATCACGCCGAACAGACAGATGCGCTCTCGCAAGTGCAGGCGCGCTTCTATTCCGTGGGTGCCGACATCTCGCGAACCGAGCAGCAGATTCAGTTCGCCCGTGAGACGCGTGATCGAAAGCGGGCGGATCTAGCCGACTCGCGCCGTACTCTCGAGGCGCTCTCGACACAGATGGCGCGTGACGAACAGGAACTGCTTGCCATCCGCGACGAGCTTGGGCGAATCGCGCCCGATCTCGAGCGAGCGCAAGCGGCCGAGCGTTCGGCTGCAGCTACGCTGGAAGCCGCCGAGCAGTCGCTCGCGTCATGGCAACAGCAGTGGGAAGCGTTCAATAGCGAGTTTGGTTCGGTCAATCAGACGGTACAGGTCGAGCGCGCCCGAATCGAACAACTCGAGAATCAACTGCGGCGCCTGCGCGCCCAACGTGACCGACTCGATGTCGAACGCGATGCCCTGTTGGCTCAGGAGAGTCAGGGCCAGTTGTTCGAGCTCGGCGAGCGCGAATCGCAGGCACGCACGGCTGCCGAAGGTCTCTCGCGTAGCCTCAACGAAGCGCTCGCCAAGGTGCAGGGGTTACGCAGTGAGCAGCTCTCGCTGGAAGAGAGGCTCGAAGGAGCCCGTACGGATCGCGAGCGTGCACGCGCGGAGATGATGTCGGTCGAGGCCCTGCAGCGAGCAGCACTCGGTCAGGCAGATTCGAAGGCCGGTAATTGGTTGAAGTCGGCTGGTCTCGCCGATCGTAAGCGCGTGGCGGAGCTGCTGTCGGTGGACAGTGGGTTCGAGCGCGCGGTCGAGACGGTGCTCGGCGACTACCTCGAAGCGGTGTGCGTCGATGGACTCGACTCCCTGCTCGATACGCTAGGCGCAGCCGAAGGCGCGCAGCTCGCCATTTTCGAAGGGGGTCTCGCGTCGAGTTCGGCAAACGGTGATCGACTGGCCTCGAAGGTCAATGGCCCCGAAGCTGTGCTTGATGTGCTCGCCACCGTGCGCGTCGCCGATAGTCTTGGTGCGGCACTCGCGATGCGTCGGTCGCTCGAGCGCGGTGAGTCCGTCATCACGCGCAACGGCGAGTGGGTCGGGCGCGGTTGGTTGCGCGTTGCCCGCGGCGGTGATCCGCACTCGGGCGTCATCGAGCGCGAACAACGTTTAAAGACTTTGCGTGGCGAATTCGATCAGGCTGAAACGAGATACCGCGAAGTCGAAACAGCTTTGCAGACGGCGCGTACGGCGATCGGTGTCGCCGAGTCCGAACGTGACTCGGTACAAGGTCGCATCCAGCAAGCGCATCGACAGCACGCCGATTTGCTCGGTCAACTCGAAGCGTCGCGTGCGCGTCTACAGGAGTCGAGTTTGCGACGCGAGCGACTCGAACTCGAGTCGGCCGATGTGGCGCGCGAGATCGGCGTGACCGATGAATCGATCGCACGCGCGCGAGTGGAACTCGAGCGTGGTCTGGCCCGAGTCGGTGAGCTCGATGGTCGTCGACCGGAGCTTGATGCCGAGCGTGAGCAGGCGCGGGATACCGTCTCGAGTGCTCGTGCAGCTGCTCAATCTGCGCAGCTTGCGGCTCGTGATCTCCTTGTGCGAGCCGAGGGGCGTCGCACTGCCGAATCTTCGATGACGGTCGGCATCCAGCGCGCCAGCGAACAAAGCTCGGTGTTGACCACGAAGGTCGCCGAACTCGAATCTGAGCTCGCGGGCGGTGAGGGTCCGATCCTCGAACTCGAGGGCGTGCTCGAAGGTTTGCTGTCGCGTCGGCTCGAAGTCGAAGCCGACCTTGGTCAGGCGCGGCGTTCGCTCGAACAAGCGGACGCCGACTTGCGTGCGCTCGAGGAGCGTCGTCAGGGCGCCGAGCAGCGTGTCGAGCAGACGCGCTCGGCCATGGATGAGGCTAAGCTCGCCGCACAAGAGACCCGAGTGCGTCGCGAGTCGATCGCGGAACAGTTCGCCGCGACGCAGTTCGATCTCGCCGAGGTTCTGCAAAGTCTCGCGCCCGAGGCTGCCGTTCCCGAGTGGGAAGTACAGCTGTCGGAAGTTCGCACCGACATCGAGAAGTTGGGCCAGGTGAATCTGGCTGCGATCGACGAGTTGCAGCAGAGCACCGAGCGCAAGGAATATCTCGATCGTCAGTACACCGACCTCACGTCGGCACTCTCTACGCTCGAAGAGGCGATGCAGAAGATAGACAAAGAAACGCGCACCCGCTTCGAAGACACCTTCAACCGCATCAATGCGGGCTTGCAGGCGAAGTTCCCGCGTCTCTTTGGTGGCGGTCACGCCTACCTCGAGCTCACGGGTGAAGATCCGCTCGCCGCCGGAGTGTCGGTAATGGCTCGCCCGCCGGGCAAGCGAAACGTCACCATCTCGCAGCTCTCGGGTGGCGAGAAGGCGCTAACTGCCGTCGCGCTCGTGTTCTCGATCTTCGATCTGAATCCAGCGCCGTTCTGTCTGCTCGACGAAGTGGATGCACCGCTCGACGAAAATAACGTCGGCCGCTTCTGCGACATCGTGCGTGAGATGGCCAGTCAGGTTCAGTTTATCTTCATCACTCACAACAAGGTCACGATGGAGCTTGCCTCGCAGCTGCTCGGTGTGACCATGAATGAGCCGGGTGTCTCGCGTCTCGTCGCCGTGGATGTCGATGAGGCGGTGCGTCTGGCAGCGAGTTGATTCAATGGCCATCATCGAATTGCTGACGGCGGATTTGCGACTGGCGTTACTACTCGTTGGTGCTTTGTTGCTCATTGGCATCGTCGTGTGGGAAGTCGTGCAGCGACGTCGTGCGAGTAAAGCCGACGCGGCGCACCAAGCTGGGCCGCCCTCGGTTGACCCCTTACTGCGATCGGATGAGTTGTCCGAAGTTCGTGAAGACCCCTCGCTGACGCTTCCTGAGATGCACGTCCGCGATCGCCTCATCGAGCCGACTCTCGTTGATTTCGATGCGGCGATTGCCAAAGAGCCGTCGCTCGGAATCCCAGTGCTCGACTCGGTGACTTTGAGCGATTCGGTTGTCGAAGCCTCGAGCCCGACGCAGCCGAGTATCGAGCCCGCACCGCCCGCTGTCGCTGAGTCCCGAGCTCACGAGCCGGTGGTGATGCGTCTCGATTGGCCGCCGCCGGAGCAGCAACGCATCATCGGCGTGCGCGTCATCGCTCGAAACGGCGAGCGGTTCACGGGCGTCAGTCTGCGTCAGGCGCTGCTGGGCGAGGGCTTTCAGCACGGCGAGCTCGATATCTTCCATCGTCCGATGTCGGATGGTCGGGTGTTGTTGAGTGCTGCGAGTCTCACTAAGCCTGGAAATTTTGATCTAGCGACGATGGATTCCGGGCTCTTTTTGGGTTTGAACCTCTTCGCTGTTTTGCCGGGTCCTCTGCCGGGACGTGACGCGGTCGATAAATTGTTGATCGCTGGGCACACCTTGGCGCAGCGCCTGCGTGGCGAGTTGCGCGATGCGCGAGGCGAAGCGTTGACCGAAGCGCGACTCACCGAGATGCGTCGCGAGGCCGCTGCAGGCGACGGCTGAGATGGGCGCGGACCGAAACGGTCACGAGCCGGCGCAACGCGTTGCGCAACTGCGGCGCAGCATCGAATATCACAACTACCGCTATCACGTACTCGACGATCCGGAACTTCCGGACGCCGAGTTCGATCGGCTGCTTGTCGAGTTACGCGAGCTCGAGGCCCAATATCCCGAACTCGTCACACCAGATTCACCGACGCAACGGGTCGGCGGCGCCCCGAGCGATGAGTTTCAAGAGGTTCGGCATCGTATACCGATGCTCTCGATCGATAACGCGTTCAGCCGCGAGGATGTGCTCGCTTTTGATCGACGTATCCGAGATCGACTCGGCTCTGATGCGGAGCTCGATTATTCGGCTGAGCCCAAGCTCGATGGTCTGGCGATCTCAGTCACTTGGGAGAACGGTCATCTGGTCCGTGCCGCAACTCGCGGTGATGGCACGACGGGCGAGGATGTCACTGCCAACGTGCGTACCATCCGCTCGATCCCGTTACGATTGCGAGGCGCGGCACCAGCGCTGCTCGAAGTGCGCGGCGAGATTTTCATCTCCAACGCTGGCTTCAAGCGCTTGAATGCCGAGGCGATGGCGCGCGGCGACAAAGTCTTCGTCAATCCGCGTAACGCAGCAGCCGGAAGCTTAAGGCAGCTCGATCCGGCTATCACCGCAACGCGTCCACTGGAGGTGTTTTTCTACGCCCTCGGCGTACTTGAAGGGGCAGCGCTGCCGCAGACGCACACTGAGGTGCTTGCGATGCTGCGTGATTGGGGCTTGCGCGTTTCACCCGAGGTAAATAGGGTGCGCGGCGCTGAGGGTTGCCTCGAATATTTTGACGACATGGCACGACGGCGGCCGTCGCTTGCGTACCAAATCGATGGCGTCGTCTACAAGGTCGATCGCTTAGCCTTGCAGCGCGAGCTCGGATTCGTTTCGCGCGCACCGCGCTGGAGCGTTGCACACAAGTTTCCAGCCGAGGAAGCACTGACCGTCTTGCGTGCGGTCGAGTTCCAGGTCGGTCGTACCGGCGCGCTGACGCCGGTCGCCAGACTCGAGCCGGTATTTGTTGGTGGCGTTACGGTCAGCAACGCGACGCTACACAACATGGACGAGGTTGAGCGCAAGGATGTGCGTCTCGGCGATACCGTCGTCGTGCGGCGCGCAGGTGATGTCATTCCCGAGGTGGCGCGCGTATTGCTCGAGCGACGTCCTGCCGAGGCGGGGCGAGTTTCTTTGCCGAGCGTCTGCCCAGTCTGTGCGTCCCCGGTTCTGCGCGATAACGATGCGGCTATCGTGCGATGTACGGGGGGTTATCGTTGCAGCGCGCAGCGCAAGGAGCGCTTGCGGCATTTTGCGGCACGACGAGCACTCGATATAGAGGGTCTCGGCGACAAGTTGATCGATCAGTTGGTAGATGCCGATCTTGTACGCTCTCCCGCTGATCTGTTCGCTTTGACCCAGCCCGTGTTGGCCGCTCTTGAGCGGATGGGGCCTAAGTCAGCAGACAATATACTCGCTGCGATAGAACATTCGAAAAACACGACTTTGTCGCGTTTCCTGTTCGCGCTCGGCATCCGTGAAGTGGGCGAGGCAACGGCTGCGGCGCTCGCGCAGCATTTCGGTGCCATCGAATCTTTGATGAATGCCGACCTCGAGGCCATCCAGCGAGTGCCGGATGTCGGCCCTGTCGTTGCAGAGCACATCCGGGCGTTTTTCGCCGATACGATCAATCGCAAGCTCGTTGCTGATTTGCAGTCCGCAGGTGTGACCTGGCCTGCGCCCGTCGTACCGGATAGCGACGAGCAACCGCTCGCTGGTTTGAGTTTTGTATTGACCGGGACGCTCGAGTCGATGTCGCGGGAACAAGCCGAAGAGTCGCTGCGCGCACTCGGGGCTAAAACCTCGGGCAGTGTGTCGCGCAAAACGAGTTATGTCGTAGCCGGCAGCGATGCAGGCTCCAAGTTGCGCAAAGCCGGTGAGCTGGGTGTGACCGTGCTCGATGAACAGGTTCTGCTGACGATCTTGAAGGAAAAGCGCGCGCCGTAAAGGACGCCTGAAACGAAAAAGGCCGCCGGATTTCTCCGGCGGCCCTGACTAGTGCTCGAAACTCGACGAACCGAGTCTTACTTTTTCTCTTCGCTCTTCGTGTCGGCCTTGGCTTCTTCGAGCTTGCGCTCGACCTTCGCGGCCTTCTCGAGTTCTTCGCTATAAGTGCGGAACTTCTTGGCGAGCACCGCTTGGTTGAGCTGCGCCTTTACCTGCTCGAACGGCGGCGGCTCGACTTGGCGGATGTCATCGAGGCGGATCACGTGCCAGCCGAACTGCGTCTGTACGGGCTTGGCGATCGTTTCACCCTTCTTCAACGCCATCACGGCATCGGCAAACGGCTTCACCATGCTCGCCGGGCTGAACCAGCCAAGATCGCCACCGCGATCGCGCGAAGAATCGAGTGAGTCTTTGGCGAGGGCTTCGAATTTCTCGCCGCGATTGAGGCGCTCGAGGATCTGCGTGGCGGCAATTTCCGTCGGCACGAGGATGTGGCGAGCGCGGTACTCGTTCGGCGCCATCTGCGCAACTTGAGCGTCGTACTCGGCCTTGAGCTCTTCGTCCGTAGGCGTCTTGTCTTTGAGATATTTCTCGGCGGCGGCCTGCTGCAGCATGTTCAGGCGCATCAACTCGAGCTCGGCGGCGAGGGCGCTCTCCTTGTCGAGTCCGTCCTTCTGCGCTTGACCGGCCACGACGTGCATCGTGATGAGCGAGTCGAGGGCGCGCTTGCGCTGCTCGGCGTCGAGTTCCGAAGCCGGTCGACCCGTGGCCGACTGAACGAAGGCGTCGAAGGTGCCCTGCGTGATGGTCTTACCGTTGATCGTCGCAACCGGCTTCTTGGCGGCTTCGTTGGCCGCATCAGCTGCATCGCCCTTGGGCTGGCAGGCGGCGAGGGCGATGCCGACAGCGGCAACGGTCAGGAATCGAGAAATCTTCATGTGAACGGTCTCGGTCAGAATGGAAGCGTGGATTATGAGGGCAAGCGGGCGTCGATGGACAGGGCATGGATGTCCGTTTGCATCAGGTGCGCTACCGCTTGATAAACAAGTTGATGACGGCGTAGCGGTGGCAGCCCGACAAACTGCGTGCTGCTGATCGTGACATGGAAATGACCGCCCGAACCCGCGCCGGCATGGCCTGCGTGCAAGGCGCTGTCGTCGCGGACTTCCAGCAGTTCCGGTTGCAAGGCTGCCTGCAAGCATGTTCGTAAGCGGTCGATGCGAGTCGTCATGCCGGTATCATACTCGCCGTATGCAACGCTTTGACCTTCACCCCGAGAACCCGCAACGTCGTCTCATCAAGCAGGCGGCGGATCTGTTGCGCGCCGGCGGGGTGATCGCGTATCCCACCGACTCCTGCTATGCGCTCGGCTGTCATATTGGTGACAAGGACGCGTTGGAGCGCGTTCGACGCATACGCGAGGCGGATCGGCATCATCATTTCACACTGGTGTGTCGTGACCTGACCGAGATCGCCAAGTATGCGCGAGTCGATACACCGCAGTTTCGCCTGCTGAAAGCCGCAACGCCCGGGCCGTACACGTTTTTGCTGGAGGCCACGAAGGAAACGCCACGGCGGCTGCAGCACGAGAAGCGTCGCACCATCGGCATTCGGGTGCCGGATCACCCGGTGCCCCAGATGCTGCTGGAAGAGCTCGGCGAACCCATCATGAGTTCCACGCTGATGCTTCCCGGTGACGATCTGCCTCTGAACGATGTAGATGAGATCGTCGATCGCCTGAGGGGTCGCGTGGATGCCGTGCTCGATGGGGGCTCCTGCGGCCTCGAGCCGACTACGGTCATCGATCTGGCGGCGCACCCTGCGGTGGTCGTCCGGCGAGGGCGTGGCAGCACGGCGGCTTTCGGTTTGCCGGACGACGAGTCGGTATAATCGCGGGTTGCTGTAGTGCTGGCGGTGATGATTTGCTCGGCACTGCGAAAAATTCCATAAAAAACAGGGTGTTGTAGTCTTGTCTAGTCTTCCGCAAGCCAATCGTGTGCTCTCGGGCATGCGTCCTACCGGTCAGTTGCACCTCGGTAACTACCACGGCGCCCTGCGAAACTGGGTCGATCTGCAATACCAGTACCCGTGCTTCTTCTTCGTCGCCGACTGGCATGCGCTCACTACGGGTTACGAAGACACGAGTCGTTTGCCCGAGTACACCCACGAGATGGTGATCGATTGGCTGGCCGCGGGCCTCAATCCGGGTGTTGCCACACTGTTTGTGCAGTCGCATGTGCCAGAACATGCCGAGCTGCATTTGTTGCTCTCGATGATCACGCCACTCTCATGGCTCGAGCGGGTGCCCACTTACAAGGATCAACAGGCCGAGTTGCAGGAGAAGGATCTCGCAACGTACGGCTTCCTCGGTTATCCGTTGCTGCAGTCGGCCGACATCCTGCTGTATCGACCGGGTTATGTGCCCGTCGGTGAGGATCAAGTCGCGCACGTCGAAATCACGCGCGAAGTGGCACGTCGCTTCAATCATCTTTTCGGTCGCGAAGTCGGCTTTGAGGAGAAGGCGGAAAAGGCCATCGCGGAACTCGGCGGCAAGAACAGCAAGATCTATCGTGAACTGCGTCGTAAGTTTCAGGAAACGGGCGATGTGGCCTCGCTCGAGCAGGCGCGTGCGATCGTGCAGAGCAACACGCGCATCACCGTTGCAGATCGTGAACGATTGCTCGGTTACCTCGAGGGCAGCAGCGTATCGATCCTGCCCGAGCCGCAGGTATTGCTGACGCCGACGCCAAAGTTGCCCGGACTCGATGGCCGCAAGATGTCCAAGTCTTACGGCAACACCATCGGTCTGCGCGAAGAGCCGGATTCGATCGCTAAGAAGCTCAAGACCATGCAGACTGATCCGGCGCGAGTGCGTCGCACGGACGTCGGTGATCCTGAGAAATGTCCGGTGTGGTCGTTGCATCAGGTTTATTCGGATGAACCCACGCGCACTTGGGCTGCCGCTGGCTGCCGTTCCGCCGGTATCGGTTGCCTCGAGTGCAAGAAGCCGCTGATCGACAAGGTTGTGGCAGACGCATCGGCCATGCGCTCGCGCGCGGAAGAGTACGAACAGAATCCGGAGCTCGTGCGGGCGATCCTCGCCGAGGGCAGTGAGAAGGCGCGTGAGGCAGCACGCGAGACGCTCGACGAAGTCCGTCGCGCCATGCATCTGCGCGGAGACTGAAGAGCTATGTCCAAACCCGAATTGCGTCTGGTGCCACCGCCTGCGGATGCGGCCGAGGCGAATGCAGTGAGCGTTCCGACGCAGGAAGAGATGCCTTTTGCCGTGGTTCAGGGCGAGCCTGTCACGCAACTGCCGCGTGATCTCTACATCCCGCCGCAGGCTCTCGAGGTCTTTCTCGAGGCGTTCGAGGGTCCGCTCGACCTGCTGCTGTATCTGATCCGTCGCCAGAATCTCGACATCCTCGATATTCCGCTCGCGGATATCACGCGTCAGTACATGAACTACATCGAGCTGATGCAGGACATGCAGCTCGAGCTAGCGGGTGAATATTTGTTGATGGCGGCTACGCTCGCCGAGATCAAATCCCGCATGTTGTTGCCGCGCTCTAGCGAGGTGACAACCGAAGAAATAGATCCGCGTGCTGATCTCGTGCGTCGCTTGCAGGAGTACGAGCGCTACAAGCAGGCGGCCGAAAGTATCGATCGCGTGCCGCGACTCGAGCGCGATATTTGGTTGGCAAGTGCGCACAACGAACACCGTCGGCCGCTGACACAGCTGCCGACTGTCACGCTGCAGGAGATGATCGTCGCTTTCCGCGATGTCGTCTCGCGTGCGGCGATGTTCCAACATCACCACGTGCAGCGTGAGCGCTTGTCCGTGCGTGCGCGCATGACGGATGTGCTGGCGGCAGTCGAGGGCGGTGGTTTCGTTGACTTCGGCAACCTCTTCAAGCCAGAGGAGGGGCGCATGGGCGTCACCGTCACCTTTATCGCGATCCTCGAATTGGTGCGCGAGGGTCTGCTCGATCTCGTGCAGACCGAGCCTTACGGGCCACTGCACGTGCGTGCCGCGCAATCGCCGCGCCTGCGTGCGGTACCCGATGACGAATCTCAGGACGAAGGAACAGCATGAGCGAGAATCACATTCGTAATGTCGTCGAGGCCGCGTTGTTGGCTGCCGGGAAATCCTTGCCGGCTGCAGATCTCGCGCAGCTTTTTGACGAGGACGGTCGTCCGGAGAAGCCGCAGATCGTCGCTGCCTTGCAGCAATTGGAAAGCGAGTACGCCGATCGCGGCATTGAGCTCAAGGAAACCGCGAGCGGTTGGCGAATCCAGATCAAGCAGGGTTATGGGCGCGAGGTGTCGCGACTGTGGCCGGAACGTCCGCAGCGCTATTCGCGTGCGCTGCTCGAAACTTTGGCATTGGTGGCTTACCGACAACCGATTACCCGAGCCGAAATCGAGTCGGTTCGTGGCGTTGCGGTCAATCCGAACATCATCAAGACGCTGATGGAGCGAGATTGGGTTCGCGTGGTGGGTCATCGTGATGTCCCGGGTCATCCGGAGTTGCTCGGTACGACTCGCGAGTTCCTCGATTACTTTGGTCTGCGCAGCATCGACGAGTTACCGCCGCTTGCCGAGCTCAAGGCCATGGCGGATCTCAATCCGCAGTTGATGCTGCCGGTGGCGGGTGACCTCGAAGCTACCGAGGCGACCGAGACTGCCGACGGTGGCGACGCCGTTGAAACCCCAGCACCCGTGATTGAGCCGGCGCCATCGGATGACGAGCCAGTCTACGTCGCTGATCGGACGGAGGCGTGACGAGTCGTCGTCCGCCTCGGCGATCGGGCGCTCGCCCTAGCCCCCGCCCGGGCTCCCGAACAAGCGGTGCGGAGTTGCCGGGTGATCGCTTGCAAAAAGTGCTTGCTCAGGCCGGGCTGGCTTCGCGTCGCGAAGCGGAGCAATGGATCATTGCGGGACGGGTGACCATCAACGGCGTGCGCGCCGAGCTCGGTCAGCGCGTGCAGGGTCGTGACGAAATCCGTATCGACGGTCGCGTGCTCAGGCGAGCGCGCGATCCCGAGAAGCTCTCAGTCGACGCGTCGACGTTTCTTTGCAATCGCTCACCCGGACAATCTTTGACCGAAGAGCTCGTGCTGAAACTGCCGCGCCGGGCTGGTAAGCGATTTCTGGCGGTCTCGCCGATGCCCAACGTCGATGGAGGCTTGGAGCTACTGACTACCGATGGCGCCCTTGCGACCCGCTTGCAGCGTCGCGTGCGCCGCTGGTTGACCGAATTCTTGATCCGAGTGCGCGGCGAATTGACGCCGGAAAGCCTCGATGCGATCGCGGGCGGTCAGTTGGACGATGGTCGAAAACTTTCGGTGTTGGCGGTGGAGGGGTCGGACGAGTTCACCGAAGGCGCCAACCGCTGGTATCGCATCGAAGTCGAGGGTGCGAGCGGCAAGGAGATTCGGCAGTTGTTCGAGCGACAAGGTGCGCTCGTCAGTCGAATTTTGCGTACACGACTAGGCGCACTCGCGCTGACACGCGATCTAAATCGCGGCCATTTTCGCAAGCTGACCGACGAGGAATCGCAGGCGCTGCAAAGCAGCGAGGCGGGTCAGGTGCCGATCGGCGATGAGGAAGACGACGCCGACTGAGCGTCAAAGGCCCCGCCGGTGACGCCGCGTGCCTGCGGCCCGAGTAATGCGACGAAAGGTGCCGTCAGTGTCGCCGGATCCGGCAGGGTGTTGATGTTTTCCGAGGGGTAGGCCTGTCGGCGCATTTGAGTGCGAGCCTTGCCCGGATTCAAAGAATTCACGCGCACGGTCGATTTCTCGAGCTCATCGGCCAGAACCTGCATGAATCCTTCGAGCGCAAACTTGGAAACGGCGTAGGCACCCCAGTAGGCGCGTCCTTTGCGACCCACCGCACTCGACGTGCACACGATCGAGGCATCGTTCGAGGCGCGCAGTAGGGGCAACAGGGTTTGGGTGAGAGCGGCGTTGGCGGTCACGTTGACGTGCATCACGCGTACCCAGGTGGGCATGTCGTATTCCTCGATGGGCATCGGCTGACCGAGGAGGGCCGCATTCAGCACGAGACCATCGAGCCGTCCCCAGCGTTCTTGGGCAGCGCGGGCGATCGTGTCGAAATCCTGTGCAACGGCTTTCTCCAGGTCGAGCGGAGCGATCGCCGGAGCAGCGATGGCAACACCATCGTGGGCCTGCAAGGCGAGGATTGCATCGTGCACTGCCTCGAGCTTTTTGACGTTGCGCCCGAGCAGCAAAACCTCGGCACCGTATCGAGCGCATTCGAGGGCGAGTGCATGGCCGATGCCGGCCGTCGGTCCGGTGATGGCTATCACGCGCCCGCGGAGCTCGCCGGGTGACAAGCGGATACGCGTCGGGTCGAAGGAAGTCGGGCTCATCGTCTCTCCTGAAAGAGGTTCTACCGCAAGGCGCTCGGCAATCGGCCGCGTGACAAAGTCACCGCGGCGCGCCAGGCGCGAATCGTACGCGACAACGGTTCGAACCGAGTGATCGAGAAGTCCGGCAAGCGGCTTCGTAGGCGTACTGCCGTGTCGTGGGCGAGCGTAGCCCAGAGCAGTGCCGGTGCCCGCGTCGGCAATTCGTCGACGGAGCAGGCGCCCGCCAGCGTGCGTACTTCGGCTGCGAGTTCAGTCAAGCGCGCTCGCAAATGCCGGGACTCAAGCTCGCCCAACGGATGGCGAACCCAAGGCTCGTGCGCTTCTGGCGGATCGCCGAGCGCACGGTACAGGCGGCCGCGATGCGCATGCTGTGGCCAGTCCGCGAGTAGTTCGATCTCACGAATCACTCGGCCGAGCGCGCGAGCGCGATCCGAGGCCGGTTGGCCGAGAGAGGCGAACACACTGTCGGCCCAGAGCGCGAGATAGTCATCGAGTTCGGCCTGGGTGAGAAAAGCCACGGTCGCCAGATCGATGCGGGTCGCCTCCGCGAGTCCTCGCAAATCTGGCAAAGACAACCCGGCCGTCAGCGAGGCCTCGGCTAGTGCTCGGGTTGTGGGGTGTCGTGGGCTCGCTTGGCAGAGGCGAGTGAATTCCTCAGACCACCACTCGAGACGCATGTGCGCCACGTTGTGATCGAGGTCGGGACGAAGACTGGTCGTGATCTCGCGCTCGATATCAAACAGCGCCTGCAGCCGTGGCCGGTCGGCGGGCGGGGAAAATCGCAGCACGAGTTCGCGACTCGTGGCACCGGCGTCGTGCAGCTCTGGCGTCATTCGGCCGGTTTACGCAACGCGCAGAGATAATTGACCTTGGGTTGCTTCACGAGCGTGGCGGCATGGGTCAGCGGGTTGTACTCGAGTCCAGCGAGCTCCAGCAGTTCGAGTCCCGCGGCGCGCGCCCACGCGGCTATCTCGGCCGGTCGGATCAGGCGCTCGTACTCGTGTGTACCTTTGGGGACGAGGCCGGCCACGTATTCCGCTCCGACGATGGCAAGGAGGAAGGATCGCCAATCGCGGTTGATCGTCGAGAGAAAAATCAACCCGCCCGGTCTGCAGAGTTTCGCCAGGGTGTCGATGGTCGCGCCCGGGTCGGGTACGTGCTCGAGCATCTCCATGCAGCTGACCACATCGAACGCGGCAGGCTCACGCTCGGCCAACTCTTCTGCTGGCTGCAGTCGGTAGTCGATGGCGATGCTGCCGGCAGCTGCGTGCAGACGGGCAACTTCGATCATGCCCGCGGCGCGATCGATCGCGGTCATACGGGCACCGCGTTTGGCGAGCGACTCGGCTAAAAGGCCACCGCCACAGCCCACATCGAGCACGCGAGCACCCTTCAGGCTCGCACGCTCGGCGATGAATTCCACCCGTAGCGGGTTGAGGTTATGCAGCGGTTTGAACTCTCCGGCAGGGTCCCAAAACCGGTGCGAGAGGGCGTCGAACTTGGCCACTTCGGCGGCGTCGAAAGGAGTCTCGATGGGCATGCGGGAACCACGGCGTTGACGGGTCTCGTATGGTACTATTTCAAGCTCTTTATGAGCGAAATTGCCCGCGAAGTTTTGCCCGTCAATCTCGAAGACGAGATGCGTCAGTCCTATCTCGATTACGCGATGAGCGTAATCGTCGGGCGCGCGCTCCCGGATGTTCGTGACGGCCTGAAACCTGTCCATCGTCGCGTTCTCTACGCGATGCGTGAACTCGGCAACGAGTACAACAAGCCGTACAAGAAATCGGCGCGCGTCGTCGGTGACGTCATCGGTAAGTACCATCCGCACGGCGACGTGGCGGTCTACGACGCGGTCGTGCGCATGGCGCAGCCGTTCTCGATGCGCTACCTGCTCGTCGATGGCCAAGGCAACTTCGGCTCGGTCGATGGTGACACGCCGGCAGCCATGCGTTACACCGAAGTGCGTATGTCGCGATTGGCCGGCGAGTTGCTCGCCGATATCGATCGCGAGACGGTCGACTTTGTTCCGAACTACGACGATTCTTTGACCGAACCCGCGGTGATGCCCTCGCGCATCCCGAATTTGTTGGTCAACGGTTCCTCGGGTATCGCCGTCGGCATGGCTACGAACATTCCGCCGCACAATCTCACGGAAGTCATCAACGCATGCATCGCCGTGATCGACGATCCGGAGATCGGCTTGCCGGCGCTGATGCAGCACGTACCAGGGCCGGATTTTCCGACGGCCGGCATCATCAACGGTGCTCGTGAGATCGTCAGCGCCTATAAGGGCGGTCGTGGTCGGCTTTCGATCCGCGCGCGTACTCACTTCGAAGAGGTCGGTAGTCGCGGTGATCGTCAGGCGATCATCGTTACCGAGCTACCGTATCAAGTGAACAAGGCGCGCTTGATCGAGCGCATCGCTGATCTCGTTCGCGACAAGCAGATCGAGGGGATCTCCAACGACGGTTTGCGCGATGAGTCCGACAAGGACGGCATGCGCATCGTCATCGAGTTGAAGCGTGGCGAGAACGCTGAGGTCATCCTCAACAACCTGTATGCGCAAACGCCGCTCGAAACGGTGTTCGGCATCAACATGGTTGCGCTTGTCGATGGCCAGCCGCGATTGCTATCGCTCAAGGAGATGCTCGAGGCGTTCATTCGCCACCGTCGAGAGGTTGTTACCCGTCGTACGGTGTTCGATCTCGCCAAGGCTCGTGCTCGCGCTCATCTGCTCGAGGGGTTGGCCGTGGCGCTCGCCAACATCGACGAGGTCATTGCGCTCATCAAAGCGTCGCCGACACCGGCTGAAGCCAAGGTCGGATTGCTCTCGAAGGTATGGAGTTCCGGCGCGGTGCCCGAGATGCTGGCGCGTGCCAACAATGTCTCGACGCGACCGAGAGATCTCGCGGCTGAACTTGGCTTGCAGCGTGAGGGCGGTGGTTATCGTCTCAGCGAGGAGCAGGCTCAGGCGATCCTCGACATGCGCTTGAACCGTTTGACGGGACTCGAGCAGGACAAGATTGTCGCCGAGTACGCCGAATTGCTGGCCGAGATCACCGATCTGTCGGACATCCTCGCGCGCGCTGAACGTTTGACCCAGGTGGTGCGCGATGAGCTCATCGCGATCCGCGAAGATTATGGCGATGCGCGTCGCACCGAGATCAATCTCGATCACATCGATCTGGCCACCGAAGATTTGATCGAGCCGCAAGATGTCGTTGTTACGCTCTCGCACGCGGGTTATGCCAAGAGCCAGCCCTTGTCGGAGTACCAAGCGCAACGGCGCGGCGGTCGCGGCAAGGCGGCAACGGCGGTCAAAGACGAAGATTTCGTCGAAAAGCTCTTCGTGGCGCACACGCACGACACGTTGCTCTGTTTCTCGAGTCGAGGTCGTGTGTATTGGCTGCGGGTATTCGAACTGCCGCAGGCGGGTCGTGGTGCGCGCGGGAAGCCCTTGGTCAATCTCATGCCGCTCGAAGAGGGTGAGAAGATCAATGCCGTACTGCCAATCAAGCAATTCGACGACGAGCGCTTCGTGTTTATGGCGACGAGTCATGGCACCGTCAAGAAGACGCCGCTATCGGCATACTCGCGTCCTCGTCCCTCCGGCATCATCGCGGTCGATCTGCGCGATGGCGACCGGTTGGTCGGCGTCGGCCTCACCGACGGTAAGCGCGACATCATCCTTTGCTCAAGCGGTGGCAAGGCCATTCGCTTCAATGAAGAAGAAGTGCGTCCGATGGGTCGCGACGCCACCGGCGTTCGCGGCATCAAGCTCGCCGAAGGCCAAGAGGTCATCTCGTTGGTCGTCGTCGGCGATGGTTTGATCCTCACCGCATCCGAGAACGGGTACGGCAAATTGACTCCGCTGGAAGACTTCCCGTTACATGGCCGTGGCGGACAAGGCGTGATCGCGTTGCAGACCACCGAGCGAAATGGTCGCACCGTGGCGGCGCTGCAATTGCAGGCCGACCAGGAAATCATGCTGATCAGCTCCAATGGCACACTCGTACGCACGGGCGTGAGCGAGATCTCGATCGTCGGACGCAACACCCAGGGTGTTCGCCTCATTCGCCTCGATGAGGGTGAGCGACTGGCCGGCGTCGAAGGTGTCGGATTGCTGGCGACCGAGGAAGGTGAGGTGGTCGATGAGGCTGCTGTGCTGCCATCTGCCGATGAGGCAGGCGAGTCGCCGACCACGCACTGATCGTTCGCGGGTTTCATAAACGGGGTTAGTCACGATGCGCGTATTCAATTTCGCGGCAGGTCCGGCGACGTTGCCGCTCGAAGTGCTCGAGCAGGCTCGTAACGAAATGCTCGACTGGCAGGGCAGCGGCATGTCCGTGATGGAAGTGAGCCATCGCAGCAAAGCGTTCGTCGCCGTTGCCGAACAGGCCGAAGTTGATCTGCGCGAATTGATGGCGATCCCGTCGAACTACCGGGTGCTGTTCTTACAGGGCGGTGCGACCGGTCAGTTCACGGCGATTCCGATGAACTTGGCGACGTCCGAATCCACCACTCAATACATCAACACCGGCGCTTGGTCCAAGAAGGCGATCGGTGAGGCCAAGCGCTATTGCAAGGTTGAAGTGCTGGCGGATGAGTCGGCTTCCAACTACTCGACCGTCCCCGCTGAGGCGGCACTGAGTTACTCAGCCGATGCCGCCTACGTGCACTACACGCCAAACGAAACCATCGGTGGCGTCGAGTTCCCTTACGTGCCGGCAACGGGCAACGTGCCGCTCGTAGCGGATATGTCATCGACCATCCTTTCGCGTCCGATCGAGGTAGCGAAGTTCGGTCTCATCTATGCGGGTGCACAAAAGAACATCGGTCCGTCGGGCCTGTGTGTCGTTATCGTTCGCGATGATCTGATCGGCAAGGCGCGAGCGGGTACACCGCCGATTTGGGACTACGCGGCGATGGCCAAAGAAGGCTCGATGCTCAATACGCCGCCGACCTTCGGTATTTACATGGCCGGCCTGGTGTTCCAGTGGTTGAAGCGTCAGGGTGGACTCAGCGTCATCGGTGAGCGCAATCGCGTCAAGGCCGAGACCTTGTATCGTGCGATTGATTCATCGGGCTATTACAAAAGTCCCGTGGCGCCGAATGCGCGCTCGTGGATGAACGTGCCGTTCACCATCCCGAATCCGGATCTTGAGAAAAGCTTCTGCGCGGAAGCGGCCAAAGCGGGACTTGCGAATCTCGAAGGTCACCGCTCGGTCGGCGGCATGCGTGCGTCGATCTACAACGCCATGCCACTCGCCGGGGTTGAGGCGCTCGTCGCCTTCATGCAAGACTTCCAGCAGCGCCACGCTTGAGGCCGTCATGGGCTATCGAATCCTCACGCTGAACCAGATCAGTGTGCGTGGCCTCGAACGCTTCCCGCGCGACCGTTACGAGATTGCTTCCTCGCTCGTGAATCCCGACGCCATCCTGCTGCGTTCGGCCGATCTACATTCGGTCGAGATTGCGCCCTCGGTGCTCGCCGTGGGACGTGCAGGTGCCGGCACGAACAACGTACCCGTAGCCGCGCTTTCGAAGCGAGGCGTTCCGGTGTTCAACGCGCCGGGGGCTAACTCGAACGCGGTCAAAGAATTGGTGATTGCGAGTCTGTTTCTCGCGGCGCGCAATATCTGCCAGGCTTGGGATTTCGCGCGCGGCCTCAGCGGCGACGACAAGACGATCGACGAGGCGACGGAGAAGGGCAAGAAATCGTTCGCGGGTTTCGAGCTGCCGGGTCGCACGTTGGGTGTGATTGGTCTTGGCGCGATCGGCGTCGAAGTGGCAAATGCGGCCGAGCGTCTCGGTATGCGCGTCATCGGCTACGACCCGGATATCACCGTCCAGCGTGCGTGGCAGCTGTCCGCGTCGATCGAGCAGGCGCGTTCATTGGATGAGCTGTTCTCGCGTAGTCAGTTTGTCACCGTGCACGTACCGCTCGTCGAGGGCACTCGTGCGCTCGTGAATTCGACGCGGTTGCAGTTGATGCCCGAGCAAGCCGTGCTGCTCAATTTTTCGCGTGCGCCGATCGTCGACGATGCCGCAGTCATCGCGGCGCTCGATGCTGATCGTCTGCATGCCTATATTTGCGACTTTCCGAAAAACGCCCTCAAAGACCACGCGCGAGTGATCACCTTGCCGCACCTTGGTGCGTCGACGGGCGAAGCAGAGGAAAACTGCGCGGTGATGGTCGCCGACACTCTCCGCGACTATCTCGAGCACGGCAATATTCGGCACAGCGTGAATTTCCCGGATGCCGCCATGCCGCGCCCGGTGGGCACGCGTCGTATCGCCGTGGCCAATAGTAACGTCCCCAATATGGTCGGCCAGGTCTCGACCTTGCTCGCCGCGGCCGGGCTCAACATCGCCGAATTGTTGAACAAGTCTCGCGGTGAGTACGCCTACACGCTGATCGATACCGAGGGCACGGTTGATGAGGCGCTGCTTGGTCGCATTCGCGCGATCGAGGGCGTACTCTCGGCCCGAGCTCTCTAACCGCTTAACTCAGATAGGTGCCGGCGATGGCCGCCAAGAAAAAGACGCAAAAATCAGCTCGTACCGCGCCTAAGCGAAAGGCCGATGGCAAGGGAGGCGCAGGGATGATCGAATCGCTGCGTGAGCAGATCGATCGTGTTGATCGCGATTTGCATGGCTTGCTCAACGAACGTGCGCGCCTGGCGCGTCAGGTTGGCATCTCGAAGGGTCAGCAGGGGCGATTGGTCGATTTCTATCGTCCGGAGCGGGAGTCGCAAGTGCTGCGTATGGCGCTCGAACGTAATGCAGCGGCGCGTGGTCAAGGCACGCTGCGCGACGAAGAGATCGTGCGCTTGTTCCGCGAAATCATGTCGGCCTGTCTTGCGCAGGAGGAGCCACTCAAGATCGGCTTCTTGGGTCCCGAGGGCACGTTCTCGCAGACTGCGGTCTACAAGCATTTCGGCCACTCGGCGCGTGCGCTGTCGCTCGCTAGCATCGATGAAGTATTCCACGAGGTCGAGGCTGGGCATGCCGACTTCGGCGTGGTGCCCATCGAGAATTCGACCGAAGGTAGCGTCAATCACACGCTCGATCGTTTTTTGACGTCGCCACTGCAGATCTGTGGCGAAGTCGAGTTGCGTATCCGCCAGAACCTGATGGGTCGCATGAAGTCCCTGCGCGAGATCAAGCGTGTGTGCAGTCATCCGCAGTCGCTTGCCCAATGTCGGCAATGGCTTAAAGAGCATTTGCCCGAGGTCGAATTGATCGCGGAGTCGTCGAACGCGGAGGCGGCGCGGCGTGCTCGTGATGAGAAGGGCACGGCGGCCATCGCCGGTGAAACAGCGGCCGAGGTGTACGATCTTTCGATCCTTTCCGCCGACATCGAAGATCGGCCTGATAACACCACTCGCTTTCTGGTCATTGGCAGACGTACGTTTGGTCCGAGTGGAAACGATCGCACGACCTTGCTGCTCTCGACTGGGCACACCGAGGCACCGGGTGCATTGCATCGTCTGCTCGAGCCATTGGCCAAAAATCGCGTCAGCCTGACGCGCATCGAGTCGCGACCGTCGCAGCGTCGCAAGTGGGACTATGTTTTCTTCATCGATCTTGAGGGCCATGCGTCCGACGCGCCGGTTGCGCGCGCGCTCGCGGGTCTCAAATCGCGCGCGTCGCTGTTCCGTGTGCTCGGGTCATACCCCCGCGCGGTGCTATGAGCAGTTGGTCGGTTTCACCGGCGACGCGTCTCGAAGGGCGCATTCGAGTGCCTGGTGACAAATCGGTTTCGCATCGTGCGTTGATGTTGGGCGCCATCGCCGAGGGAATCACGACGGCCGACGGATTTCTAGCGAGCGAAGATTGTCTCGCGACGCTCAAGGCTTTGAGTACTCTCGGCGCCAAAATCGAGCGACCGGCGGCGACTTCCGTCCGCATCGAAGGCGTCGGTTTGCGTGGCTTGCACGGCACCACTACAGCCCTCGATATGGGCAATGCGGGCACCGCGATGCGTCTGTTCATGGGTCTGCTGTCTGGGCAGTCATTTCATTCGACACTAATCGGCGACTCTTCGTTGATGCGCCGCCCGATGGAACGGGCAGCGGCACCGCTACGACAAATGGGTGCTTCGATCGAAACGCGCGAAGGCAAGCCACCCGTGGTGATTCGGGGTGGGCGCGATCTGACTGGAATCAATTTCGACATGCCGGTGGCGAGCGCGCAGGTGAAGTCGGCCGTCTTACTGGCCGGGTTGTATGCGCGTGGCGAAACCCGAGTCACCGAGCCTGCACCGACGCGCGATCACACCGAGCGAATGCTGCAGGGCTTCGGCGTCGATCTGCGGCGCGAGGGCGCCACGGTCACGGTTCGTGCGCCGGCGAAGCTCGCGGGCTGTCATGTCGATGTGCCTGCCGATTTTTCGTCGGCGGCTTTTTTTATGGTGGCAGGCTGCCTCGCGAGCCAGGGTGAGTTACATCTCGAACGGGTTGGTATGAACCCAACCCGTACGGGCTTGCTCGATATCTTGCTCGCCATGGGTGCGAATATCGAAGTGCGGGATCTGCGAACAGCCGGCCCTGAGCCGACCGCCGATTTAATCATTCGTCCTTCGCGGCTGCGCGGTATCGAGGTGCGCCCGGAATGGGTGCCGCTGGCGATCGATGAGTTTCCCGTTTTCTTCATCGCCGCTGCCTGTGCCGAGGGTGAGTCGGTGTTGCGGGGTGCCGAGGAACTGCGCGTCAAGGAGAGCGATCGGCTGGCCGTCATGTCCGCCGGATTGAACGCGCTCGGCGTTGCCCACGAACTCCTGCCGGACGGGATGCGCCTCGCGGGTGCCCGCGGTAACGGTCCGGTGTTTCAGCCGGGGCGGATCGAAAGCCACGGCGATCACCGTATCGCGATGTCGTTTGCCGTGGCGTCGCTGCGGGCCTCTGGCGCGATCGAGATCGAGGATACCGCCAACGTGGCAACCTCTTTCCCGGGTTTTGCAGCTCTGGCGCGTGCGTGCGGACTTCGCCTCCGCGAGGTGGCGTGAGCTCGTCGGTAACCACGATCCCGGTACCGGTGGTGGCCGTCGACGGCCCGTCCGGTTCCGGCAAGGGCACGGTTTGTCGACGCCTGGCGAGCCGGCTTGGCTGGCACTTGCTCGATAGTGGGGCGTTATATCGCCTGGTCGCGGTGGCAGGGCTAGCCGAAGGCCTCGAGTCGGATGATGTCGACGGGCACAGCCGGATCGCGAGCCGGATGAAGGTGCGCTTTGGCTCAGACTCGAGCGGCGGTGAACGCATCCAGCTCGACGGCCTTGAGGTCACGGCGCTGGTGCGGGCCGAGCAGACCGGGCAGGGGGCCTCGCGGGTCGCCGCTTGGCCGGCGGTGCGTTCGGCCTTGACCGAGCGGCAGCGCGCTTTCGCCGAGTTGCCGGGCTTGATCGCTGACGGGCGCGACATGGGGACGGTGATTTTTCCGTCAGCGCCGCTCAAGATTTTCCTCACCGCCAGTGCCGAGGAAAGGGCCCTGCGGCGCTATAACCAGTTGAAAGGTAAGGATTCCGGTGTTAGTCTCGCCGCCCTTTCGCGGGAGATAGCCGAACGCGACGAGCGCGATTCCACCCGCGCCGTGGCACCACTTCGGCCAGCGTCCGACGCGTTCGTGATCGACTCCACGGGTGTCCCCGTCGAGGCCATCGTCGAGCGGGTGATCGAACTCGGACGCGAGCGCGCTTTGTGGCGCTGACCCCCTGAAAATCTTCGATCGTGTTTTGGGTGATCGCGCAAGGAAGCGTGGTCTTGTTCGGCAATTCCCGTGGGCCATCGGATGAAGGCTGCTCGGGCCAGACGTCGCGGTGACGTTTTCACCGCATTACGAGTAACAACCAATGACTGAAAGTTTTGCGCAACTGTTCGAGCAGAGCCTCGCTAGTCAGCGAATCCGCCCGGGACAAATTCTCTCTGGGCTGATCGTCGAAGTGGGCGATGACATGGTCATCGTCAACGTCGGTTTGAAGTCCGAGGCCGTCATTCCGGTCGAGCAGTTTAAGAATGAGCGCGGTGAGATCGAGGTCAAGGCCGGCGACATGGTCGAAGTGGCCCTCGACTCGGTCGAAGACGGCACGGGTGAAACCCGCCTCTCGCGCGAGAAGGCCAAGCGCGCCCGCACCTGGACGCGTCTCGAAGAAGCCTTCAACGCCGGCGAGATCGTCATCGGCATCATCACGGGCCGCGTGAAGGGTGGCTTTACAGTCGAGATCGAGCACGTCCGCGCGTTCCTGCCGGGTTCGCTCGTCGATGTGCGTCCGGTACGTGACACCGCGTATCTCGAGAACAAGCCGCTCGAGTTCAAGGTCATCAAGCTCGACCAGAAACGTAACAATGTCGTCGTCTCGCGTCGCGCTGTTGTAGAGCAGGAGTTCTCCGCCGAGCGCAGCGCGCTCATGGACAACCTGCAGGAAGGTTCGGTCGTGCGCGGCACGGTCAAGAACCTCACCGATTATGGTGCGTTCGTCGACTTGGGTGGCATCGATGGCTTGCTGCACATCACCGACATGGCGTGGAAGCGCGTCAAGCATCCGTCGGAAGTCGTCAAGGTTGGCGACGAAGTCGAAGTGCGTATCCTGAAGTTCGACCGCGAGCGTTCGCGCGTCAGCTTGGGTCTCAAGCAGTTGGGTGCCGATCCGTGGGAGAACATCTCGCGTCGCTATCCGCCGAACACGCGTGTCTTCGGCAAGGTCACGAACATCGCCGACTACGGTGCGTTCGTGGAGATCGAAGATGGCGTCGAAGGCCTCGTGCACGTCTCGGAGATGGATTGGACGAACAAGAACGTCAATCCCGCCAAGATCGTGCAGACCGGTCAGGAAGTCGAAGTCATGGTGCTCGATTGCGACGAAGAGCGTCGTCGCATCAGCCTCGGCCTCAAGCAGTGTGCTGCCAACCCGTGGCGCGAGTTCTCAGAGAACTACAACCGCGGTGACAAGGTCTCCGGTCAGATCAAGTCGATTACCGACTTCGGTATCTTCATTGGTCTGTCGGGCAACATCGACGGTCTGGTGCACTTGTCGGACATCTCCTGGGATATCCCGGGCGAAGAAGCGGTGCGCAGCTTCCAGAAGGGTCAGACCATCGAAGCGATGGTGTTGGCGATCGATCCGGAGCGCGAGCGCATCAGCCTCGGTATCAAGCAGTTGGCGAAGGATCCGTTCGCGGGTTATATCGCCGACAACCCGAAGGGCAGCATCGTCCGCGGCGTCGTGAAGGAAGTCGACGCGCGTGGCGCGATCATCGATCTCGGCAACGGCATCGAAGGCCAGTTGCGTGCATCCGAACTCGGTCGTGACCGCGTCGAAGATGCTCGCCAGTTCCTCAAGGTCGGTGACGACATCGAAGCCAAGTTCTTGGGCGTCGATCGCAAGACCCGCTCGATTTCGCTCTCGATCAAGGCGAAGGAAGCGTCCGAGGAAGCTGAAGCTGTGCAGAGCTATCGCTCCGAGCAGGGTGCCCCGACTGCGGGTACGAGCTTGGGTGAGCTGCTCAAGGCGCAGATCAACTCGGATCGCGATCGCAGCTGAGTCTGAACTGAACTCCGTGATGGTGGCGGGAGCACGAGCTCCCGCCACTACCGCGGATAGGCCTCGCGGGGTCCCACATGACGAAGTCGGAACTCATCGAACTGATCACCGCCAAGCAGAAGCATCTGCCCGCCAAAGATGTGGAGTTGGCGCTCAAGCAGATGCTCGAGATCATGAGCGATGCACTGGCTACAGGGCAGCGCATCGAAATTCGCGGCTTCGGCAGCTTTTCGCTGCATTTCCGTCCGCCGCGACAAGGCCGTAACCCCAAGACCGGCGAGGCTGTAGCGCTGGCCGGCAAGTACGTACCGCATTTCAAGCCGGGTAAAGATCTGCGCGAGCGGGTCAACGAGAGCATCTCGCACCCCATTCGCGACTGAATTTGCCGCCAGAACGCCGTCATTGACGGCTCACACTGCGTATCGGTCACCTCCTAGTCTCGTGCCTCCCCAAGGTCGCACGTGATCCCAACTGGAGGTTCCCATGAAATTGCCTTTGTTCCTTTTACTGTCGTTGTCCGCCGTGGCGCTATCGGTCGCTTCGGCTGCCCCTGCGAGCACGGCGGTGAAGCCCGCCGTCGTTGCGAAGCCCACCATCGCGGGTGCCGCGATAGATCTGAACTCGGCCGATGCGTCGACCCTGGCGCGCGAGATGCGCGGCATCGGTGAGTCCAAGGCTCGCGCCATCGTTGAGTATCGGCGAGTGCACGGTCCGTTCCGCTCGATCGATGACTTGGCCCTCGTGAAGGGTATCGGCGCGCGCACCATTGAACTCAACCGCGCCAAGTTGCGGGTCGGAGCGGTTAAACCCACTCGCAACGCTGCTCGATAAAGCCCTCTCTCGACCTGACTCGACGGGGCGTTTCGATTTAACATTCCGCTTCCGGTTTATTACCGCTGTGGATTTTACCGTGTCGAAACGCCCCCTCATTGAAACTGCCGTGTTTCCGGTTGCGGGACGCGGCACGCGCTTTTTGCCTGCGACCAAGGCCAGCCCCAAGGAAATGCTGCCTGTGGTCGATAAGCCTTTGATCCAGTACGCCGTCGAGGAAGCACTCGCCGCAGGCGCGCGGCGTCTCGTGTTCATCACCGGTGCGTCGAAGCGCGCCATCGAAGATCATTTCGACTCAGATCAAGAACTCGAGAACCTGCTGAAGTCGCAGGGCAAGTCCGATCTCGTCAAACAATTGCACAGCGTGTTGCCAAGTTATGCGACCTGCATCTACATCCGTCAGCCTGCGCCGCTCGGCCTGGGTCATGCCGTGTTGTGTGCAAGGCCCGCGGTGGGCAACGAACCCTTTTTCGTCCATCTCGCCGACGATCTCATCGCTGCGGATGAGCCGGTACTCGCACAGATGGCGGATGTCTATTCGCACAAGCGGGCGAGTGTGATTGGCTGCGAACCCGTGCCCCGTCAAGACACCGACAAGTACGGCATCGTCGCCGTCGAGGCGACAGGAGGCACCGCGCGGATTCGAAGCATCGTCGAGAAGCCAAAGCCAGACAAAGCGCCCTCGAATCTCGCTGTGGTCGGTCGCTACTTGTTGTCGCCGGCGATCTTTGAGCATCTTGCGCAGATCGGGCGCGGCGCGGGTGGTGAGATCCAGCTGACCGATGGCATCGCGCGTTTGTTGCAGGAGGAGGCGGTCTACGCTTATCGATTTTCAGGCAAGCGTTATGACTGTGGCAGCAAACTCGGTTATCTGCAGGCCACCGTCGCCTATGCGCTTGCACACCCGCAATTGGGCGCCGATTTTCATCGCCATTTGAAGAACGTCGTCAAAACCCCTGCGAAAAGCCGGAGAAAGTGAACATGCTTGCTTACGAATCGCCTTGGTTGGATGAAGACCTCAAGTTGTTCCGTGAAAACGTCGCGCGCTTCATCGAAACTGAAATGGTTCCGCATGATGCGAAGTGGCGCAAGCAACACCATGTCGATCGCGATATCTGGCGCAAGGCGGGTGACATGGGCTTGCTATGTCTCGACCTGCCGGCCGAGTACGGCTGCGGTGGCGGCGACTTCCGGCACGAAGTTGTGATGTACGAAGAGCTCTCGCGTCGCGCGATCTCGGGCTTCGGCCAAGGCGTGCACAGCATGTGCGCGCACTACGTCTACAACTACGGCACCGAGGAGCAGAAACAGCGTTGGCTGCCGCGTTTGGCGAAGGGCGAGCTGATCGGTGCCATCGCGATGACCGAGCCCGGTGCAGGCTCCGATCTGCAGGGGATCCGTACGCGTGCCGTACGCGAGGGTGATCACTACCGCATCAATGGCTCAAAGATCTTCATCACCAACGGTGGCAGTGCATCACTGTTGATGCTCGTTACGCGTACCAATCCGACCGAGCGCAAGCGCGGCTTGTCGCTCATCATGGTCGAGACAGAGAACCTCAAGGGTTACCGTGTCGGTCGCGTGCTCGACAAGATGGGTATGCCGGCGCAAGACACGGCCGAGCTCTTCTTTGAAGATGTACTGGTGCCCGCCGACTGTCTGCTCGGTCCCGAAGAGGGGCAGGGTATGTACCAGTTGATGGGCGATCTGCCGTACGAGCGCCTCGTGATCGCGCTCTGCGGCGTGGGTGCGATGGAAGGCGCGGTGGCGGAAACCTCGAAATACGTCAAAGAGCGCAAGGCCTTCGGTCAGACCATTGGCGATATGCAGACCATTCGCCACAAGTTGGCGGAAGTGGCCACGCTGACGCGCGTTGCGCGCGTCTTCGTCGATGACTGCATCATGAAATTGATGGCGGGCAAGCTCGATAACGAAACCGCCTCGATGGCCAAGTATTGGGTGACCGATACGCAGCAGCAAGTGCTCGATGAGTGCGTGCAGATGCACGGTGGCTACGGCTATATGAACGAGTATCTCGTTTGCCGCATGTTTGCCGACTCGCGCGTGCAGCGTATCTACGGCGGCACCAACGAAATCATGAAAGAATTGATCTCTCGCTCGGTGTGAGCACAGGAGGCTAAGGATGGCTCTCGATTTGGTTCCGACCGGCGCTGACGTTCCGAATGAAGTGAACGTGATCGTCGAAATTCCGAAGGACGCCGACCCCGTGAAGTACGAGGTCGACAAGTCGACCGGCGCGATCTTCGTCGATCGTATTCTCTCGACCCCGATGCGATACCCGTGCAACTACGGCTATATCCCGCACACCTTGGGTGGCGATGGCGACCCCGCCGATGTGCTGGTGATTCTGCCGCTACCGCTTGTGCCGGGCTCGGTGATTCGCTGCCGTCCGGTGGGTGTGCTACTGATGGAAGATGAGAGCGGGGCGGACGAGAAATTGCTCGCGGTGCCCGTCGACAAAATCTTCAACGGCTATAGTCACGTGCTCGACATCGGCAACGTCTCAAAACACTGGCTCGAGCGCATTGGTCACTTCTTCGAGCATTACAAAGATCTCGAAGCCGGCAAGTGGGTGAAGGTCAAAGGCTGGGGCGATGCCACCCAAGCGCGCGGCATCATCAACGAGTCGGTGCAGCGATTCAACGCAGCCCCGGATAAGCCGCACTTCTAATAGGCAGGCACGAGTCGTCGCCGCGCCTAAGCGCGGCGGCGTGGATTCAAGGTCGAGTAATCGTAGCGCCCCGAATACATGAGCTCGGTGTGGCAGGGACACGAACGCGAGACGAGTCCCTCTAGCGAGACGAGTTCGATGCGATTGCGGGCGAGGCTCACGAGGCCCGCCGCTTCGACTTCCGCGAGTTCTCGCGTAATTGCTTCTCGGCGAACGCTGAGGATGTGCGCGAGGTCTGCATGAGCGACGGGCAGTACGGTGATGTCCTGCATGTAATGGATCTGCAGCAAGAGGCGGGAGAGACGCTGACGTAGGTCATGTGTCGCATTGCAGGCGGCGAGCTGCCCAACCCGTCGATGCGCCTGCATCTGCAACCAAAGGATCGTGTCGCGCAGCGCGGTCGAGCGTTTGAATTGATTTCGATAAAAACCGATGTCGCAGGTTGCGATATAGCCCGGGATGAGTACCGTCACGCGGCGTGGGCTGAACGATTGCGTATGAACGACATGGGTGCCAACCATGTGATGCCGACCGAGTTCGCCAGTGTGCGCGTAGCGCCCATCACCCATCGGAGCATCGATGCGCGCGACGCAGGTCAGCGGAAAGCCGAGCTGTGTCACCGGTTCTCGATCATCGATCAGCAGTTGGCCGCGCGCGACCTCGAGAAGTTTCAGGTGCGGCAGCAGCGCAGCCTGCACCGGTGCCGGCAGGCGGGAGAACAGTTCGTTGGCGGAGATAGCCGACATCGATGGCAGTTTAGCCATTCCGGATGCTTAGGCAAATTTCTTGCGAGACTCCGAGGGAGATGGCTCCCCGGCCTGGACTCGAACCAGGGACCTGCGGATTAACAGTCCGACGCTCTACCGACTGAGCTACCGGGGAACGGAGTCTCTTGAAGAGGCGCGCATTCTCTGGAAAGTGCCCCCTCGCGTCAAGCCGGGCGCAGGAATCCTGCGAGGCGCTCTACGGCAGACTCTAATTGGGTTCGCTCGGTGGCGAAGGAGAGCCGGATGTGGCCGGGCGCGCCAAAGCCGCTGCCGGGAACGACAGCGACGCCCGTTTGTTCGAGCAACTGCTCGGTGAAGGTCGTGTCGTCCGGCATCTGCAAGCGCTGTAGTGCCTCACTGATATCGG
>Ga0315902_10001646_pt1 | contig 35658 bp, 28 predicted proteins | sample LakEriMetagenome_9_FD_203523 | JGI IMG/M metagenome (GOLD analysis project Ga0315902, IMG submission 203523) | Freshwater fungal communities from buoy surface, Lake Erie, Ohio, United States - Buoy 12 MA117 | ecosystem: Environmental > Aquatic > Freshwater > Lake > Lake biofilm | place: USA... | reverse complement strand
ATATTAGTCATATTAGTCATATTAGTAGAAAATGTCGAGCAAGATTTTCAACCAAATCAAATTCGCCGATCAACCTCTGAGTTCACGTCATATCCCGTGTCGTCAGGACATTGTGGACATGAAACAGTTCGAGATTGTGGAGTTGATGAACTTGATCATGCGCGAGTTATCCACGTTGAATGACTCCAACGAGAACTTTACATCAACCACCGATCGGTTCAAAAAAAGATTTAACAGGTTCATCTGTTTTTTGTTGTTGTCATTCGAAGAGTTGAATGATGAAAACAAACAAAAAATGGAAAAATCTGTCAAGATTTTCATTGATCGGAGAAGAAAGTGCATCGATTTATCGACGCATCATCAAGATATTTTATTTATCTAGATGGACTTCGATGCATATTTCTTAATAATGCCAATCGATCTTTCTTTTTTGTAAATAATAATTTATAAAAAAGATATGTATTTTATTATAAAATATGATCAAATCCGATAGTATATACTGTATCGGGATCTCTGATATATAACATAAATAAATTTTCTAATCGACATCCATCCTTCATAATAAAACTACCGTTTAAGAAAAAATGATAATTAATATTAATCTTACATATTTCAAAATAATTTTTATGTAATTCATCTTTAATAATTACTCGACAATAATAATCGCCATACTCATCTCTATTAATTTTTTCATGTACATTTACTCTAACATTAAATCCAATACTATTAAACCATGGATTTGTATTTAAAATTACTTCTGGAGTAATATTCTTCATATCAAAATTATCTAATCCACCAGATAATATATCTAACCCCTTCAATAATATATTTATTAATATTTCAAATAAATCTGTTGTTTTAATATCTTCATCTAAATCATCATTTGAATCATTATTATCTAAAAATAAAGATGCGACCATTTGATTTGAACATGATGGACCTGGTTGATTTGAAAATAAATATTCTGCTATCTCATCTGGAGTAAATTCTAAATCATCCATATATGATCAGACTATAAAAAAAATTTATAATTATAATTATATGTATCAACCTATAAATAATAAAAATAAATATCCAACTCATCGTTTTAGTTCTTTCATTGATCCAGAGTTTTCATTTAATAATCGTGTTGTTAGTTCAGCAGGTAATATTTGTAATGATAATATTTTTCTTGAACCTCGTCTAACTGAATATCTTAAGAAAAAAAAATACTATCGTGAATATAATATTGATCCTAGTATATCTCTCGAAAAAGAATATCAGATCACTGATAGTGATAGAAGATTGTTGAGATCTTACTTTTCTGGTAATAGAAACATATATACTAATGAACAGTTAGAAAAATTCGAGAAGAAAAAAAAAATTACTAATAATTTTCCGTCTAAAAGTTATAGAGATAACGATCCACGGGTTAAGAAAATCAATAAAAAAGATAATCAACTACCTCCTAATTTAGGGATGTTCGTGCCAGATGATTTTACAGATAACACTTATTATCAAGATCAACCTAGACAGATAGATAATATATTAGATGGTCGTGATCTAGCTAAACAAACTATTACTGGATTTGATTTGAATACAAGTAGTTTTAATCCTAGAACAGATCCTAGGATGAGTGGAGTGAATGTTGCAGGATATGAGAATACAGATCAAGATAAATATACATCACAGTTTAAAATAGAATCACTCGAAAAAAAAAGATCAGATAAATATGATAAATCAAAAAAATATTTAGATTATGGATTAGATAATCTTAAGGATAATTATCAAGAATATAATAAAGATTTTGGAGTTGGATCAGGATGTTCTATTCAACCGATTAAAGATACTGATTATGAGACAGAATTAATTAGAGGTATGCCACATCATACTCGTAAATCATACGGATATAGAAATCCAGAATCTCATTACTTTTCATATATAGATCCTAACTTTCAAAATGCCGATAACTCTGTTGAAGCATGGTCTAGAGGCGGAGCATCGACTAGATTAGATAATAAATCAGTAAGCTCTCGCCAGTATAAAAGAGAAATCTATTAGAATATTTTATTATATTATTATATTATGAGTTATAGATCTTGTAAATTAGAACAAACTGGAATATTATGTCCGGAATATAAAAACTGTTATATATGCAAAAAAACTAACAAGAGTGATGATGTATTAGATATCATACATACTAATATTATTAATAGAGTATATTCTAACAAACAGAATATACTGATAGAAGTAATAGTCAAGAATAAAACTGAACAACTCGTTAAAAATCTATCTATAAAAGAATTATTAATCACTGGAATCTGTAAATATGGATTAAGAAATATAATAGTTAATCAAGATTGTAAAAGTATATTAGTAGTCGATGGATATAATGCATCTGATCATATTATGACAACTGGAGAGATATTAGTCCCATGTGACTCGCAGATATATCCGAATGATTCTTTTAGTATTACATATGAGTTGTTATCTCTAGAAAATGGAGATAATCATTGTGTAAATACTATAATAAGTAGTATTAGTTTATCTGGAAAAGAGATCAATACAGAATATTCAAAAATATATATAGAGCCTATAAATTATATTGGATGTCCTTGTATAAGTATAAAAAATACTGATATAGTATATGAAATCATAATATCTAGTGATAATAAATGGATATTTGGATATCCGGAATATACTGAAGACATCGATGGAAATCCTAACAGTAAGTTTAAGATATACAATATAATAAAAAGAATATCAAGTCCGTATCAAGTAGTTAAAATGGATTATCTGATAACAAATAACGATCCAGGAGTAACATATAAATTAGTTAAAGCAGAGGGATTTACGGGAGATAACTTGATAATAAATTTATTCGATTGGACTAGTTCTAATGATAAATGTCTATTAGGTAAAATAATATATCCGATTGGAAGACATACAGATTTTAGTAACAATCAGGATATAATTAATAGATTTGTTATACAGAGATTAATTTTCAAGTTTCAAAAGATAATAGTTGTTTAGTAAAAAAATATTAATAATCAGTAATATTTTTTTTATCATCTAATATATATATTAAAAAATGCAAGTAGGATCTGGATCCATGAATCAAACTCTATATGATAATTGTGAGACTAGCAATCGAATTTACGAGAGCACATCAGTCCTAGGACATCAGTTATATTTTGGTAAGTTTGAAAACTGCAATAAATGTATATATGATAAGTTTTGGACTAGACAAGATGGAAATATAGTTGATATCGAAAGTGAAATATCATTAAGAACACGTCCGTTGAGTAGATGCGCGCAGTTTAAATACTCGCCTTTATGTAAAAAGTCTGGAATGTGCACATCAACATTTGATAGAAGCGTACCTCGACCGATTGAACCTAGTATCTGTAGTATTGTATATAACAATATCCCGAGACAAACCAGTCCAGGATACAGAGTGCCATCAGCTAATATCTGTAAAAAATAATAAAAATATCATCCAGATATTTATATACATAATTTTAGATCAAAAAAAATATAATATATCATAATTTTTTTATATTATATAGTTATATATTAATAATGTCCGCATATCCTAATACAGGTGTATTCATTGGTCATAGTTCTAGATTAGGTTACGATACTGATTATTTTAATGATCGAGTATCTGAATCAGTTGGACCACTCGCTTACAGATTATCAACTAATCAAATTAATAATTGTAACGGATGTCTATCTGTTTTTGGTCCCCGAACAACTACTGGATCAGCTCACTCTCAGGGTGTATCTAGTGTCGCATCTCATAATGACGCCGATGCATTGAAATTAGTATCACTCGAAAGTATCTTATCTAACAGAAATGTTATACAAAGCAAAAGTAAGAGAGGTAACACTAATCCAGTTAATCCACTCAATTTTAGTTTAAATCATGCTCGTGTCTGTAATGATTTTCTAGATCCAGTTTCAACTCATCTAACTAATCCACCTATCAATTATCGTGGTGTTAATATAAATAGATTTTACAACTTAGATAGAAATCCCCAATTAAATATCTTTTATGATTTTAGTACTAACACTAAATTAGAAGCTAAAGATAACTATAAAGAAAAAATCCCCAGAATGATCGTTGATAAATCTCTACCTAATTTTAGACCTGCGGATAGAAAAAGCTTAATCGGTTGTTAATTATATATAAGAATATATATTTTATCGTAATAATAATAAAATATATTATGAATATCCTAAACTATTCGTCTAATATACTCTCTAGTATTAATATTATGTATAAGATACAAAATTCTACAGAGTATAAAGACTTCTTTAAAAATACTCATGATAAATCTTTTCAAGAAAATATTTTAGTATTTTTAGAACAGTTAATTTATAAATATACAGATCCGATAATGATTTTATTATATGAAAATCCAGATTATAAAAATATTTTTTATGATACTAAAGTTGATATAAATACTAGATACAAAATTTACATCAGTAAAGTTTTTATGTTTTTGTATAACAAACAGTCTGAATTTATGCCCGCCGATTTTATCATCAAAATACCACTAGATGATGTATTGTTAAGTTTAATTATCAGTATTATAGATCTGTTAGATTTAGACCATATAAAAAATGAGAGAGAACTATTTACAGAGATTATTAGACTTTTTTTAAGTCAACTCACTCCATTCTTAACTCTATTCGAACATAATATATCAAATGAAATTACAGATCCAGATGAAAAAATACTCAGTATGTTAAGTGCGATTAATAGTATCTATAATTATACTAATCCACCAATCAATCCGCCAGATAATCCTCCAGATAATAATCGTAAGAGAAAAAATCCAGATAAAAGAGAAATCAGATCAAGTAAAAGAACAAAAAAATAATAAATTATTATAATATCTTATTATATATTATAATAACAGATGGATATAACCGCCGGTCTAGCCACATTAGGCAATTATATGAATAATAAGAGAGAGAATAATCCGCCTAAAAAACACAACACAACTATTAAGAGAACTCCTATAAATGGAAATAATATTTATAGTTCAAAAAAATCAGTATATGATAAACAGTATATGCAAAAAGTGGCAGAAGGTAGATATAATACTCAAGATACTAGTAAAAGTGGAATAGTCCCTAATTTTTATAATCAGATCGAACATTTTTCTAATTCATCAAACTCATCTAGTATATGTAACTCTGATAATGACTCTGTATTTTCAAATAATTCTAATAATTCGAATAATTCTAATAATTCTAGTAAATCAAATAGATCGAGATCCAGTCTAGCAAGTTTAGATCTTGCAGATCCGAATGCATTTTTAAAATGTGCCAATCAATTAAAAGATAATCAAAAATTTTTAAACAATATCAAGAAGAATCAAGACAATTCATTTTTATCTCAGTTTCAAGAATTATCATATGATAATCCCGGTGATCCAGTATCATCTAATAATATCCCTAAACGTAATTTTAGTAAATACTCAGATATATCTCGTGTTGAAGATGAACGTGATCTTGCTCTAAAAGGATGTTATTCAACTTTTAAACAAGATGATTCAATGACTTATGGAGTGATTGATGAGAATACAATGACTCATAACAATATGGTCCCAGCATTTAAAAGTGGAGTAGGTAAAGGTTTTGGTCAAGACTCTGTCGTTCAAAAAAAACTTACTGATGTTTATCAGAGAAAACTTGATACATTTAGCGGATCTATTAATAATCCAGAATATCGTCCTAAAACAGAGAGAAAACCGTTATTTAACCCCCATGTTGGATTAACATGGATGTATGGAATGCCGAATATGACTGATTTTATGGCAACTAGATATATGCCTGGTAGAGAGAGAAGAAATGAATTGTTACATCAACCAATAAGAACTACTCCTGGATTAAATCTAAAATATAATGAAGTATCTAAAGAAGGGTTTAATGATACTTATCGAGTTCTACCTCCAACTGTTGATGAATTAAGAACAGCGAATAAACCAAAAATATCTTATGGATCAGTTATAGTCCCCGGTATGAAAGGTGAGAGACGCCCAATTATACCAAATGTCCCGAAGAGAAGACCAGATAGATTTAAAGAACAAGATCCACGTGATCTTGTAAAGACGATGAGTTATTATAGAGCTCCAGCTATTTATGGAGATTATGAAGCACCTTCTACTAATAGACAGATGACAACGACTGAGTGGTTTAGTGCAGCCGCATCAGTAGATAAAAAAGCTCAACCGGCGTTTGATTATAATACCGCTATCCCTGATAACAATATGAGGAATGCTCATGGTGAATATAAACAGTTTAATCCAGCAGTAGCAACTAATAGATCTAACAGTTATGCCTTTGATTATAATAATGCAACTCCAGACAATAATATGCGTAATGTTCATGAAAATATTAAACAAGTTAATCCGGCAGATGCATCTTATAGGAAACAGTACGCATATGATTATAATAATAATGTCCCGGATCAAACTATGAGAAATACAAATGAAGGATTTACACAAATTAACCCCGCTAATATGAACTCTGGGTCATATGCATATGATTATAAGAATGCCGTGCCAGATAATAATATGAGAAATTATCACGAAAATAACGGAAAACTAAATCATGCTAATATGAATGCCGGAACTTATGCTTTTGATTATAAAACAAATATCCCGGATGCAAATATGAGAAATTATCACGAGAATAACGGAAAATTAAATCACGCTAATATGAATGCCGGAACTTATGCTTTTGATTATAAGACAAATATCCCAGATGATAATATGCGAAATTATCACGAAAATAATGGAAAATTAAATCACGCTAATATGAACGCCGGAACTTATACATTTAATTACAAAACTAATATCCCAGACGATAACATGAGAAATTATCACGAAAATATCGGAAAACTTAATCATGCAAATATGAATGCCGGTACTTATGCTTTTGATTATAAGACTAATATCCCCGATCAAAATATGAGAAATAATCATGAAAACTTTAATATTTTAAATCATGCTAGTATGAATGGTGGATCTGGATCTGGAACTTATGCCTATAACTATAAGACAAATATCCCTGATCAGAATATGAGAAATTATCACGAAAATATTACTCAATTAAATCCAGCCGGAACTAGTTTCAAAAAAGGATTTAGTTTTGATTATAATAATGCCGTGCCTGATAATAATATGAGAAATTATCACGAAAATGTGACTCAATTAAATCCAGCCGGAACTAGTTTCAAAAAAGGATTTAGTTTTGATTATAATAATGCAGTGCCGGATAATAATATGAGAAATTATCACGAAAATATTACTCAATTAAATCCAGCCGGAACTAGTTTCAAAAAAGGAGTTGGATTTGATTATAATAATGCAGTGCCAGATAATAATATGAGAAATTATCATGAAAATGTCACTCAGTTAAATCCGGCCGGAACTAGTTTCAAAAAAGGTGTCGGATTTGATTATAATAATGCAGTCCCTGATAATACTATGAGAAATCTAACTGAGAATAATAGTTATCTTAATCCATCATACACTTTTGATAAATTAAAAGGAGGATATATCGCAGAACATGGCGGTATAGTAATGCCGATCACTCTGAGAAATTTAACAGAAAATAAAACTATACAACCTCCAGCTAATTTACATGAAGGATATAAAACAAGAAATCGTGCAGACGTAATGAACATGATGATGAATGATAGTAAAGAAAAATTAATAACTGTTAGAGATAGCGGAGCACCGACTACATGTAATTATAATAAAACTCCTACTTATGAACATACTATGATGAATCTAAAGGATCCTATTCAAATAAATCGTGATATATATGGAACAATGATCGGACAACGGCCTCTACAGTGTCTACCAACTAATTATACTAGAGAACCACATAAACTACCAGAACAAGATTTTAGATTTGATCTGTGTATTACTGATTCTTTGAAGAATAATCCATATATTAATAATACTCAACATAAAGCAACTGATTATATACCGATGAAATGATTATATAATTATTTATTAATAATTATATAATTGATTGTTATATACTATGTCTCTGTAATAATTCAATAATCTCAGGACAGTTAATATAATCCTCTAGACTACTTGATAATATCTCCTTGAAATTTTGAAACAAAAACTCATTAATAAAATTATATGCTTTAATTAAATCATATTTGTTATTAGATCCAGTAATAATTATTGCGCCTTTTTCGAAGATAAATACTGACACTTTACGATTATCTCCTACATCGTATTTAATCTTTACTGCCGCATGAAACCATGGTTCAAAAGAAGAATTATAATTATTTATTTTTAACAAATTATCTAATTTTGGTCTATCAACATTAAAATTAACAGTATAATTACTATTAATCAATTGTATCTTAATATTATTAATCTTCATAATATCTACTTGTTCAGGATCAACCGCAAAATTTTTAGTTAATACTGAATCATTTTTATATATTATCTTTATATTTTTTAACTGATCACATACTCTAATCATAATCTCTAGGAAATTTTCTAGACTCTTCGATCCTGTAATCTGTAATGATCCATTTTTAAATATCTTTACATTTATCTTATTATTTAATACTTCTGATCTATATATTAGAGTCTCCTGATTATAGAATTTTTTTCTTTTTTGATTTTTGTTACGTTTCTTCTTTTCTGGTAAGCTATACTGTTTCAAGTATTTACTAATATTCTTGATTATAAACTCTGTATTAAAATTACATGTCAGTGTAATCGTAGATATAGTTACATCCGATGGTAGTCCGACTAGATCTAAATATGGCAAGTATTTATTAATAATCACCTGATCTATATTATAATTATAATTTTTCGGGATATCCATCTGATAGTAATATATAAATATCGTTATATATTAAAGTAATCTCGATAAACGAGTAATTTATCAATTTTTTTATTATAAAAAAAATTGATATAAATATAACATATTACTTGATTATCATACTTTTGTATAATAATCAAAAATGTCAGATATCTTAGAAAACAAAATCACTAATATCCCTGTTCTTAATGATGGATTTATCCGTTTAGTGGATATTATGCCTAGAGTATTATTACAAAATCAAACATGTGATTCTGCTATCACTAGAGCCGCTAGAGTATCATACGGTAATATCGATACTAAATCTACTCCTAGAGGTGATCGCGAATTAATTAGATATCTATTCAGAAATAAACATACATCTCCCTTTGAAATGATTGAATTTACTTTTCATTGGAAGTTACCCCTTTTTGTAGCTAGACAAGTAGTTAGACATCGTACTGCATCACTAAATGAAATATCGGCCAGATATACTCAATTACAAGATACTTTTTATCGTCCATCTTCTATATATTTTCAATCTAAAGATAATAAACAAGGATCCGGTGAATTAATTACTGATCCTGATATTATCAATAAGTTTTATGCCTACCTTGATAAATCAGAAAGTCTATACACTGATTATAAAGAATTAATTGATCTAGGTGTTTCTAGAGAACTAGCACGTATCGGACTACCTGTTTCTATTTATACAGAGTGGTACTGGAAGATAGATTTACATAACTTATTACATTTTATTAAACTTAGATCAGATATGCACGCTCAAAAAGAAGTTAGAGATTATGCAAATGCAATCTTCGATATTATTAAACAGTTCGTACCTTATACATGTGAAGCATTCGATGATTATGAAGTAGGTAGTATTAAATTACATAAATGCGATATTAATGCAATTAAACAAAATGACACTAGTCATATAACTAATAAAAGAGAATTAGGCGAGTTTCTAGATAAAAAAGATAAAATATTTGATAATTAATATAATTATTATTTTATGAATTATAATTATATGAACAAGAATATCTTTATAAAATACGATCAAATACCTAAATATGATGATGGTTATAATGTATTGTCTGATAATATAAAAATAGGAGGAGATAAAAAAAATATATCAGAAAGTATATCTGTTAATTCTAACCTGTTTAATAACAAAACATCTGATATCAATTATAAATTATTAAATATTCATAATATGTTGTATGATAGTGATTATCTACCTAATATATCTGATACTGTTAGTGTAGACACTTATTTAAATCAAACTGCCGGATATATTACAGATACATCAACTGATATAACTAGCATATCTAATTATAGCTCACATAAATTACCTGTTTTAACTAGTTCTAGTGAAAGTATTAGTGAAAGTACAAATACTAGCTCTCACAAAAAGACACTTAAGAAAAAATACGAATTATCATCATAATACTAGTATAAATTATAAATATGAAAATATTATCTTGGGATGTCGGTATTAAAAATCTAGCTTATTGTTATCTAGAAAAAACACTAGAACAAGACAATATTAAAATATTAGACTGGGGTAGTATTGATTTATTACAATCAAAAAGATATAAATGCACATGTATCATCACTAAAACTAAAAAAATATGTGGTAAAAATGCAACATACTATCTAAATGATGATTATTACTGTGGAACACATAAATCTCAGTATAAACCAATAATCGATGAATCTTATAATGAAGGTCTTACTATAAATCTGTGCGAGTTTAAACATCCTATAACAAATAATATCTGTAATAAAAGAACTAATATTAATAAATCTGGTGTTAATCTTTGTAGAATACATCTAAGAAAAACAATACAAGATGAAAAAAACAGATTAGCTCTAAAACCAGTAAAAAAATTAAATTCATTGAAAACTGATCCACAACAACTTGCTCTACTCATGTTCGAAAAACTAGAAAATCTAAATATATCAAATATAGAAATAGATACTGTATATATAGAAAATCAACCCGCACTAAAAAATCCAATTATGAAAACTGTGGCTACTTTCTTATTCAGTTATTTTGTATTTAAAAAAATTAATACAGTTAAATTCATCTCTGCTACAAATAAATTAAAAGTAGATTGTAAATATCTCGATGATCTGTTATCTAGAATTAAAGAAAATCATCCAGTATATATATTGATCAAAAAATTATTGTATATTAATTTATTAAAAATAGATAAAAAAAATTGTATTAATAATGACAATGATAATTTATTTATAGAAAGATATGGTGATATATTAGATGAATTAGTTAAAAAGATAATAACCAGTTATGTAACTGATGGGATATTAAATAAATATGAAGGAATTAATTTAGATATAATGAAAATTATAAAGAAAGAAAGTTATGATATCAATAAAATATTAAGTGTAGATTATACTAGTGTTTTGTTAGAAAAAATAAATAGTGATCAAAAATGGATAACATATTTAAATGATAAACAAAAAAAAGATGATATTTGTGATAGTTTTTTACAAGGATTTTATCTGTTAAAATAATTAAATTAAAATTTTTTATTAAAAATTTTAATTTATTATTAGTTATTAGTTATTAGTTATTAGTTAGATTAGATAAAACATCTCTCTTGTTATTCAGGAGTGGTTTAGTTCTTTTTAGAACAAGATGATCATTAGAACTAGAATTAGTACTAGTATTAATTATTCGCCTAAAAGTATCAATTTCTTCAATATAAGGCATGATTGGTTTCATTGGTGGCATAATATATCTAATTTCACGATTAGTAGTTAAAAAGTTAGTCCTAAATTCTTGTATTGTTTTATTACCCCCGAATTTAGTCAGTACTAGAGGTTTAGGGGCGATGGTTATAGTATAATTACTATCTTGAATATTCTGTGTTTTTTCATACAGATCCAATAATATAGAAAATCTGTGAGATACTTTATAATCACCGATATTTTCATTGAATGCAGCAGCACAGTTAAAAGAACAAAAACATCCAAATACATGATATACTCCATCGATTAGATCTTCAGTTAAAAAACATGGCGGATTATCAAAATGTTCAGTATCCCACCAACATGCAACATTGGTTGATTCAGTAATCACTTGTTCGCCATCTATAATATTAATTAAACCTAAATCTATTTTTGTAATCTTTTTACTGTTCATATAATTAAAATCATTACGAGCATCATTAATTTTTCTTAAATCATCTTTTAATTTTTTAATTTGTTCTCTCTGTTTGTGAATTGTTTTTTCTAGTATTCTCATTTTTTTTGATCCAGCCTTACTTGAACTAGACATACTAGTAAGACTAATATCTTGATCCGAGTCTAAATCTGGATTAATATCTATATCAAGGTCCGGATCATGATCAAGATCATCTGATGATTCTAGATTAATTGGATGATCTTGATCTTGTTCTAATTCTTGATCATGGTTAGTTAATTCAGTTATAGTAAATATATCTGATACTTTTATATTGCTACTATTTGAATTAGATGATATTATATTTGTATTTATGATCTCTTGTTCTTTACTGTATTTTGTAATATCATTAATAGTAATCGGTAGACGTAATACTATCTCGTCATCTTCAATACTTTTATTACTCTGTTTAGATTTATTATTTTTATCAGGGACTACTATTTTTTTAGGCCTCCCCCTCTTCTTCTGTTTTTTATTCTGATTATCGGGGTTATTTATATCTGATGATGCGGGAATATTATCTTCTATATTGTTCATATTCTCGATAATATATATAGATAAATGACTAATTTAAAAAACCTTTATATGATTGTAACTTTTTTCAGGCTATAAGATATCTTACTTTTTATATATATTTTACAACATTTATAATATGTAATAATCAATTTTTTTTTGTTTTTTTTGTTTTTTTTGTTTTTTTTGTTTTTTTTGTTTTTTTGTTTTTTTGTTTTATTATGATAGATTATTATTAATCATAATAAATTTATTAAGTATTAACAGTTATTCTGTTTTTTCTAGGACGACCACGGCCTCTACCCGTGCTTGGTTTTTTATTACCTCTACTATCAATAGACATATCTAAATCTTCTGATAAATCACTGATTATACTTTTAGTATCATTGGTGATTTTTTTGTTCAGTATTTTATCTAAATTCGGATTATATTTTACTGATGAATCAGTCGATCTATTATCTTGATTGTTTTTTAGACTATTCGGCATAACAGGTGGTGGTATATTTATCTGATTACTCGGACCAGAGTTTTGATTTTGAGTACTATACATTGATCTAGTATCAGATCTTTGCATATGTAATTGTCTTTGTAATTCTTGTATTTTCATCTGTTTTTGATATACATCTTCATTATTTTCTTCTTGATTAACCCATAAAGATTCGCGATTTAAATGTTCTTTTTGTTTATCTCTTAACATCTGTATATCTTCTGCCTGTTTTTTTGCAGTTTCATGTAAATTGTTTCTTGAGTTATTAAATGATTCATTTTGTTTCTGATGTGTTGCTCTTACTTTTTCTGCCGCTTGTTCTTGTAGTTTTTGTGCTAGAGCCGGATTTTTAGATAACATATCTCCTAAGTTAGGAATGTTACTTAAATATGCATGGGCTAGATGAAACTTAATCGCACTACCAGATATCATAAACATTAATTTAATCTCCGGTGGTATAGGTGTTCCTGATTTAAAATATTTTTCATACAATTCACCAAAAACATCATAATAATCACCTACATCATCATTCATCTGTTCAGACCATCCTTTTAATTGAAAACCAAACGGATCAAATTTTTCATTTGCAAGTTCTAATCCATAACAAACATTTAACATCATATTACTCAGCCATTTTATCCCGTTATGTTTATCTCTAATACTTCTATGTAACTCATATTCATACTTCATGGCTTTATAATCAGAGTTCATACTGTAATTTTGTGATAGAGTAACTCCATACTGAGTTAGTTCTCCTAACTTTCTTAACATATCTAGTTTAGCTAGCATCTCCTCCTCTTCTGTTTGAAATTGATTCGTATTGGTATTCTTACTGATGTTACTCGGACCATCGCCATACGACGGTCCATGATCTCCGCCTTTTGGCTTTGCTATATAATCATCTAAATTATCTGAATATTCTTCTCCACCAACATTACCACCTATATTGTGAGTGTTACTAGTTGCTTGATTAGAGCTAGAACTAGAACTGACACTCGGACTGTTATTATCTTTTTCGAAGATAATAACATTTTCTTTATCAATATATTTTTCTTTGTTACCAAAACAATCAAACATCATATCTGTTTCTGTTGTCTTTAAATTAGCCATATTTTTGATCATTGAATCTTCTATTAAATTTTCATCTGAACTTGAATCTGCCATTTTCTTAATATGTTCTACTGATATGTTATTATTTACTAAATTTGTTTTAGATGATCTATAGTTATAATTTAGATTACTCGAATCACTACTCGTTGAACTAGAATCACTATTTCTATTATACATAAATATCTTATAGAAAGTTATTTTATATATTTATCGCAACTTATTTTTTGTCTTTATTCTTTATATAATACTCGCGCATATCCATCTCATTCAACCAAGATAAAGTCACTACAAATATGAGAGTAATCAAAATTACTATATGCGGTTTTAAATCAATCTTCATATTACGACTCTCCGCATATACATTAGGTATTATCAACATAAAAACAGATAATATTACTACTCTAAACATGTTATTTTCAAATAATCTATGTATGCTCGAGTTTAATTCAACGCGCGATAATGCTAATCCATATAGAACCAAAAATAATGCAAATGCTACTGATATTACACTGTTATCTAACACTTTTTTAATCATATATAATTAATAATATTATTTTTTTTCAATTATAATTAAAATTATTCTAAAATTTTTATCATCCATATTTTATAATAAATTATGATGTATTGTAATATATCAGAAGCATATAATAATAAACCTAAAACTCCTATGTTTTCTGCACAAGGAGATCTATCTTGTGATAATAATGATAAAAATATAGGAGGAACTAGTTTATCTGAAATTAGAAAAAAAATATATCAAGAACTAGATTATGATCAAAATCAAGAAAATAATCAACTAAATCAATTAGATCAATTAGATCAAGATCAACAAGATAGTATATTTGATGATTTTTCTAGTTTTAATGTAGATCTAGATAAAAAAAAATCTACTAAAATAAATCATAATAAATATATTAACCAATTTACTAAATATTTTCTTGATACTGATAATGAATCTACTCTAGATACTAAATCTACTTTAGATAATAGATCTTTTTGTTCTCCTGATACTTTTAATCATGTTAATTCTTGTAAATACTGTAGATATAGAATAAAAAAAATACTTAAAAATACTAATAAAAATAATAATAAAAATAATTATGAGTTTTTTCAAGAGTTAAATAAAAATCAAGATCATGAACAAGATCAAGAAAAAAAATTAATCGGTGGTTATAAGATAGAAGAGTTAGTCATAATCGGAATAATTGGCTTAATAGTCATATTTTTACTAGATTTTTTCGTTAAGATCGGCAGATCTACTTAATTATTATTCTTGTATGAATGACCAATCTATATAGAGAGTATTATCAGACATTATCTCTGTTGAAAATTTTAATTTTCGTAGTTTTTTTTGTACATATACCAAACATTCTATTGAATTATAGTCCGGACATCTATATACTGATTCAGGAACTTCATATAATACATACCTCTGCTTCATCTTGTTAGCGAGTTTAATCTTGCTCATCGATAATCTGTATATTTTTCTATACTCTTTTTTAATTTTTTTCTTCTTATCCTCTTGTTCTAATATTAGCTGTTTGACACTTAATTTTTCTTCTTTTTTCTCTCTGATCTTATGTGGATTATATAAAGTATATACTGTTAAAGGCTCATGATCACTCTTCTTGTAGTTAAATAAGTTATCAACGCAGATATTGTTCATAATATTATTATAATAATAATTATAATAATAATTCATGTTTAACATAGATAATATTCGTGATAAGAAAATACTCGTGTTTAGTGGAGGAGGTATTAAAGGTATCGCTTTTATCGGAGTATTAAAAGCTCTCGAACAATTAGAATTATTAGATAATTTTCAAATATTATCTGGATGTTCTATCGGATCTATTATTATTGCACTCTTTTTAATCGGATATACTCCCGATGAATTAAGAGATTTTATTATTGAGTTTGATATGAGTAAAACTAAAAATATCAGTTTATTGAATATCCTTGATACATATGGATTAGATAGCGGAGATAAATTTTTTTATGTCATCGAACGGCTAATACAAACTAAAAATATTGATCCTAATATTACAATAGGAGAACTATATATCAAGATAAATAAAAAATATAAATTTTACTTTTCGACTGTATGTGTAAATGATTTAAAACCCGTTTATCTAAATCCAGAAAGTTATCCAGATGTTAGTTTAATTACTGCTCTTAGAATGAGCTCCGCAGTACCTCTGTATTTCAATCCTATCAATTATCAAGATAATTTATACGTAGATGGTGGTGTGATTGATAATTATCCTATTAGTTTATTTAAAGATCAATTAGATGATGTTATTGGTGTATTTTTAAATTATAATGTGGATATTATTGAACACAAAAATATTAATAATCTAGAAAGTTATTTAGAAGCAGTTTTTATGTCTATTATGGTTGGATCTAATATTAATTCTAAAAAAGGTTATGAAAAATATACTATTGATATTAATATTAATCATGTTAATTTTCTTGATTTTAATATTGATCGAGATAAAAAACTAGAATTGTATCACACTGGGTATGATACTATTATGGATATTATGCTAAAATAATTTTATTAATAAATTAAATTATTTTGATTTATCTTCTATCTTCTAACAATTTTTTATATTTACTCTTAATATCTTCTTGATAAAGATCATTGATCTCTTCTTTAGATATACCTATTTTATCAAATATGCCATAGCCACCATAATCATCCGTCTTATGATCATTATAATTTTCATCATATGATTCTCTTTTTTCGATCATTTTTTTAATTTTTTCTTGTTTAATCGGTTTTTTATAATTACGAACATAAGAGGCTCCTTTTAGATTATCTATCTCTTCTTTAGTTAGTTTATTACTCTTATTACTAATATTAATAGGAGCATAATCTACTGTAAAATTATCTAGATCATCCAAATCATCTGGATTATTTATATTTGTACTACTAAAGTTTGATCCATACATAATATTATATGCACTTGGATTACCAGTATGTGGTATTATATCGTATGATGCACTAGATCCATGAACTGCATCATAAGCAGCATTAAATTTACTTATATCAAATCTACCATCATCAAATATTTTCTCATGAATATTTTCTATATCTTCTTGCTCTCTAGTTGTCTCTAAATCTTTTAATTTTTTTCTATATTCTTTTTCTGTTATAGGGGTTATTGGAATATTCTTCTTATTAAATTCTTGTTCAAATTCTTTCTTACATTCTTCTTTTGATTTAGAATTTTTATTATATTTATAATAATTCTGAGATTGTTTTTTAAGACTAATATGATCCAGTTCTGATTGTTTTGATATACTATAATATTGATCATATTCTTGTCTCCTTTTACTATTTGATAGAGTTGTATATGCCTGAGTAATTAATTCAAACATATCTGAATCACCATTTGGACGATCTGGATGATATTTTAAGACTAATTTTTTATATGAATCTTTTATATCTTGTATAGTACAATCTGGTTCTACTTCTAGAACATCATATAGATTTACTGATGACATGATTATTATAATTATATTTACAATTATTTTTTTATATTAGTTTGAACTCACAAAATCTAAAAGATCTTGTACAGTTCTATCTCCAGTATAAGTTATGTTTTGTCCAGAGCTGTTTGTTAATATAATAGTTGGAAAACCTGGAATGTTTGGACATGAATTATTACCTGAACAATCTTCTTCTTTTATATTTATATTCGATTGTTTCTTAAAATTATCCCATATCGGTCTAAACTCTGCACACGCTGAACACCATGACGCATAATAAAGGGTAATTACTGGAGTTTTTTTGTTATTTACAAAATTTTCGTAACTACCCCAATAATAATAATAAATTATTATTGCTAAAATAATTATTAGTATAAAATATTTTAGGTCTAGATGATTTTCTAACTTTTTTAACATATTAATATATTAAATATAATTATTTTTTTTCTATCAATATTTATATATTTGAATTAAATGGCTGAAAGCAAAAAAATAGCCCTCGATGCATTACTAAATGATGAATCAAGTTATTCAGGTTTATATACAAAACTCCAAAGACATTATGAGTTTGATGAACAATCTTATATATATTGTTCCAAAAAAGAGAAAAATGGTAGTTATACGTTATACAACAGACGAAAAAAAAAATTCGTGGATTTTAAAATGAGTAGCACAGAAGATTTTAAAAATCATTTTTTAAACGTAGATAATCTATTTCAAAAACACGAATACAATAATGGGAAAAATCAGGAAGATTTCATTGAAATAATTACAGCACCATCTCATTATAAATTATCAGATTTAACGAATCATATTACTGATATGCCAAAAAATGAGAAATCAAGTTATCTTCAAAGATTAAACAATCAAATAAAAGGCTTTAAGAAACTTGTCGGCAGCATGAATATATATAATGCGTTACAGATAATTAAATTCTTAGATATCCAAATAATAGAATATAACGATTATGACATGAATAAAAAACTTAGAAAACTAGAAACTATTTACGAATGGATGAACAGAGATATTAGTCATTTTTCATGTTTAGAAAAGGAAACCAGAACTAAAATATTAAGGGATCAGCCACATTTGTTAGTATTTTTCAACATGATAGTCAGTTTAATTAACTGCAATCCTGGAATCTTTAACCCAGAAATTTATGAAAATAAAGAATCAACTAATCCTTGGGGTATTCAATTTGCAGCAGATTTATATCATGAAAAAAGCAGAAAACCAGGAGAAAAACAAACTATTGCTAGTATTAACGATGACATAACAAGATTAAAAAAAATTGCATATGGAAGTAATATATTTGGCGGATCTAGAAGAATGTATGTATCAGCTTCAGAGATGGCGTTAAGATCACAGTATTTAGGCGATAATATTCTAGCACAGTCTGATATGTCAGGTGGGGGTGAAAATGCTTGTTCTATATTAGAAAATATTCATAAAGATATAAAAAATTTAAAAAATATAAGTGGCGGTATTGATCCAGATTTATGTCGTGAATTTGAAAATAGCATACAACAAACTTGTAAGTTAGAAAAAAAATTACTAGAAGTATATACTGCAGCATCTAGATATATAGCCGAAAAGAGAAGATTAGGCGAATTTGTAAATGAAGTATTAACTAAAGATATATTGTTCAAAAAATATGACGAAGAAATATCTGTTCTAAAAAAAAATTTAGAAGAAAATGATAGTAGAACACTACTTTTAATGAGTAAAATTGGTAATTTGAAAAGGCATCCTAGTATGTAATAATTATACTTAATCATAAATTATAAATAATTATTTGTAATTATTTATAATTTTTTTATAAATTTATATTATATATTTAAATGTCCGATGATTTAGAAATACGAGAACAAAGTAGAGAAGGAGAATTTGAAAGAGCATTCGCAGATCAAAAAAGTGAAGAAGAAGGAAGATTAAGAAGAGCAGCAAAAAAAACACCAGAGGCAGTACCAACACAAACAGAATTAGGAAAAGTCTTAAACAAAAGTACAGCCGATTTATCTAGATTTACTTATTTCCCTACTCTTTATACTGTTTCTAAATGTAAAATAGAATCACATGGTTCCAAATTAACGAATGATCTCGGTGAGTATTGTGTAGTTTCTATTGCAGATCCAAGAATACCAGTGAGTAAAAATACTATGTACAAATATTATTCTACTGTGCCTGTCGTATTTTTGCCTTTTGATTTTGCAGATATGGAAGAGACATATGATAAAGTAAAAAAGACTGAAGAAAAAGTTGAAGAGCATGTAGGGGGTGAAAAAAGTTCCAAAAAACATACAGACTCCAAGAACATATTCAATTTATCCACAAAAAATCTACCAGAAAAATTAAAAAAACAATTTAAAGAAGCAAAAAAAACAGTGCGAGAAACACTAAAACCAAAAACTATCTTTGGTACAAAAAAAATAATAGATAACCCATTACAATATTATCTAGAAATAGACCCAACAGAGCGGTTCGATAATGATAATTTTCTAAACTCTGCAAATATTTACAATGATAAAACATATAATTACGAAAATAAATTCAAACGTCAAATAAGAAACATGAATCCATATTTAGCTTACCAGATTTTACATCGCTTTGGATTTAAACCAATGGAGAAACTAGACAAGAATAAAAATAAAATCAGAGTAATGGAATCACTAAATGATTGGATGGAACGAGAAGATTCCAAATATAACGAAAAAAAAGGAGATGGTCATTTAACTGAACAATCTGAATGGTTTCGAGATGAGCGGAGTCGCCCTCTATTAAGAGCTTTAAGTATGTTATCTGATTTTATTAATGCCAATCCGATGTTACTAAATCATAACAATCCTAGATTAAGACAAAAATACTCTGTTCAGGAAAAGCCATATGAAGAACAAGAATATCCATTTGGAATGCAAAATGCGAATGATTTATACGGTAGATCACGACATATTACAACTAAACCTTTATTAAAGTCTAAAGAAACACCTAAATCAATTAACAATGATATATTATCTTTAATAGAACTACAAAATAGAAGTGGTATAATTCAAATGGGTAACGGTAGATCTTTAAAACAATCTATCTTAAATATGCCGATTATTCCGACTGAGATGATTGAAAACAGTAAAAAAATGTTATCTCAATCAGGCGGTGGTGATATTATAACTAGTTGCTCTCTTATGGAAGACACTATAAACTCGTTGGTGGCAATTATTGAATCAAAAGGATCATCGATAGATAAAAATGATCTTAAAAACTTGAAGGACACAGTATTGAAAGTATGTACTTACGAGAGAAAATTACACAAATTAATATTAGGTGCAATTGAACATGTTAATAATGCGAAAATCTCTGGTGAGACAGGAGAACCAATTACAACAGATGTATTAATGAGAGATTTTTCTAATTTTGATGAAACAATGGGTAAATATGTAGATAAATTAAGTCATTATCAGACTATAGCAGGGAGAGCGATTCAAGTACTTGTCCAAAATGCTAATTAAAAAATTTAATTATAATTTGTTAAATATAATTAATTAAATAAGAAGAGTCATTCGCGAAAACTAATCCACTAATACCATGAACAATTCTAAGTATATTTTCAGTTAATCCATATATCCTGATTTTAGCAGTATTATTAAAATTAATATTAGGATTACTAGAAACTTTCAATAAAATATTATCAATCTTACTCATATTAACTGCTCCTGATATTTGATTTTTTTCTGGATACAATGCAAAAGAATAAGTATTAATAACATTATGAGAGTTAGTATGATGTTCATAAATCTGTAGATCAGTAAAATAATAACTATCTCGTGTAGTCACTCTCTCCTGTCCATTAAATAATATACTCTGTTTTACTAATATATTACCAGTTTTATTATTATCAATCAAGCTATCACTATAATTAAATGTAGAATTGATCTTTATCGCCTGATTCAATTGAGTTACCCAATATAACTCAATGCACGGCTTAGTAAATCCTATTTTAAAAGATTGATTTATTCCGTTCAGAGTATTTTCTCCGTTATAAGCTAGTTGTTGTATTAGATATTCATGCTTACTCTGTGCAAATCTCATCCGTTCTGTATCATCCAAAAAGATATATTCAACCAGTAAATATGAATCATTTAAACTTATGTTTTTTAAATTAACTGAGCTATTAATCACAACTCTCTCAGAGCTATTAATTCTAGGCATTGCCTCGAACTTGCTCTCTAGTCCTATAATAAAATACTGTTGATTAACAAAATTACCAGATTTATCTCTTTTATATAATATTTCTCTCTGTTGTTGTTCTGTCATAATCTTAGTATTATCACTGACAGTAACACTTTTAAAACTGTTATTACTAATCCTCCAAATATACATGTATCTATTAATGACATCAAAATGGATATATCTGGCTAATGAACTAACACCTTCAATAATCTGTTCAATATATTCATAATCAATAAAATTAACTAAATCATTATCTACTGCTATATAATCAGTAGGTATAACATTGTAGCATTTGTTCGTGTCATTTAGTTCTAAATTGATAGTAATATGATTATACTGTAAGCTCACAACAGGCAATGCTAATCCGTATATTCGATTAAACCAAAATCTCAACGGGATAATTAATTTATAGGATTTTTTACTGTTAGTAAAATCATATAACTCTTGAACATCGCCAATTATCTTATCTATATCCATATTGTTAGGTAGATATAACTCATGCCATATATTCAACCAGTCCCCATACTGTCTATCAATAAGTTCATTACCAATCTCAATCTCTACTGTCTTAATTAAAGCATAACCAATTCTTCTAACCCATGCAAATTTACTTAAAATATCTGGATTACCATTGATATCTTTAAATTCAGGTATATTCGGTAATATAGCAACTAAATGTATTTTACTGATTAAATCTCCATTTTTAGATAATACACATGATACTCGATTACCAAAGTTAGGAGTTTGTATAAAATACTGGGGGATAACTTCTGTTGAAAAATTAGTATGACGCCGATATACCATCTTAAAAAATGTTATCTGTGGATCTTTTGTTAAAAACATATCTTGAGCTCCATATGCAACTAGTTGTATTAAACCTCCTGCCATAATAATTATAATTATTATTATAATTATTTTATACATAATTAAAAGCGAGACCAGATAATCCACTCATTACTCTAAGTATATTATAACTGACCGCATATACTGGACATCTAAATTCACCACCTTTATAAATAGCATTAATTACATCCTTATTAAATATAATACCCAATCCCGCATCATCTATCCGACTCATATTAGCAGAACCACTCGGCTGCATAAAATTATCTGTAAATAAAGAAAATGAATAATTATTCACACCTAATATCGGGTTAGATGTATGTCTTTCATATGGCATAATATAATTATAGTAAATACTGTCTTTATAGGGCTCTCTATCTCTACTCATAAATTTAATCTTAATCTTATCTGCTGGATTTTTATTATTATAAGTGTAATCATAATATTTTTTATTACGAACATTATTCATATCTTGAACCATCCAGATTAATTCTTTTACTAGATTTTTAAAATAAAATTTTATATTTAATTCATCATTGTCATATAAACTATTTTTGTTGATGATTAAATCACCGTTATACTGTAAAGTTTCTATCAAATACTCATGTTTATTAGTAGCAAAATTTCTCCTTTCTTCTTCCTCTAAATAGATATACTCCCCGATAATATAACAATCTGAGATATGTATATCTTTTCGATAGTCTGTTACACACATTGAATCCAGATCATTTAATTCAATGTGTATTCTAATATCTGTGTGTTGTAATGCAATTAACGGGATGGCTACACCTGGATTATTACAGTTAAAAAATACTAGAGGTAATATTATCTGATATTCTGGTTTAGGTTTATTATTATATTCTGTTAATACTGGATTTTGTCCTATTAAATCCAATAATCCTCTGTTTTTCTGTCTTCTCCTATTTAGGTTGTAATACAAAAATATATACTCTCCTGTATGACTATTAATTAACTGATCGCCAATATATAGATTTATCTTCTTAATGATATAACATCCAATATATTCAATCCATGCAAAATTAGATGGTTGTCCTGATTTAGTTAAATTGACTTTTATTGATTGATCAACGCTATTCAATTTATCTATAGTTTTTGTATTAGTATTTATATTTGTTTGAAACAGATTTATTATATTTTCGGTCGTTATTATAATAGATGGATCAATAACTAATTTTTTATCGTATAGGGGTGTAATATCTATTATTATATCCAACATAAAATTATAAACATCAGTATCATGGTTTAAACTGTTGTAATACAAATCTAGATCGGTCTTTATATTAAATAAATATTTTGTAGTTAAATTATCAAATAATTTTTGATATTTCAATCTTTCTTCCTCTGTATCAAACTGTTTAATAGGTAGCCATAATTTATTCCATAATTCATATTTATGACGATCAGTATGTATATTAAAAGGATTAGTTATACTAGTAATCAGTAATTCAAAATAATCGTTTGTCTCTTTAATTATATCTAATATGCCGATTAATCCAGTGTGTTTAATCTTAGATCTATAAACCGGATCTGCTATTGTTTGATTATGAGGTTGATGGTAGTATATTAGATTTCCGTTAGGATCTTTTGAGTATTCTAGAATATTTATTAAAGTATCTAGAATATGCTGATAATAATCAAAATAGTAAATATCACCTTGTAATACTATATCTTGAACTAATAATATTCCATAATTATTATCATACTGTTTTAATTGATCTTGTAAAATTTTCAACCTTCGATTTAGATATTTTCCAATCTCTCCATTATTAATAGGTAATTTATTTTGAAAATAAGTTTTACTAGAATCATAATAATAGTTAGACGGATTATTTAATATCTGATCTGTTATATGAACTAGATAACTATCTATCTCTACTCCAAATTCATCAGTATATACTGTACTATTAAGAATGTTGTTAGTATAAAGGTTGTTATAATTATTTACAAAACTTTTTAATATATTAATCCAAATACTATTCAAAATATCCGAGTAGATATAAATAGTCGGCGATGCATTAAGTGTTCCTAACGGAGGTTTTGTATTTATTTTTAAAAGTGGATTACTGTTATAGTTATTATCATAGTATGTAGTGTAATCTGGGATTTTTTCTGGAGATAATCCAAAAAGATTAATAACTGATACTAAGATAGGTCTAATGACTTGATAATATGGTGCAGATATACTATTTATTAAATCCAAATATCTAACAACAACATATTCTGGAGGCACATAATCAATATTATTAAAAGTTAAAAATTCACCCTGTCTGATAATTGCTGGATATAATACATCACCACTAGGTCCTAATATACTTCTAAAAATATTCAGATTATTGATAATTAAAAAATCATATGTTGTATTGATTATTACAGGTATGAGTTTATTATTAATATCTGTCTGAGTAGTTGTTAATAATGGATCTAGGATGTTGATAATATTCTGGATTTCTTGTGCATGTTCTGGATGAGTGTCTAACAGATTTTTTAAGACTAGATTTATAACAGTCGGGATATCTCTGTTTGAAAATATCGGAGTATAATTTAAAAAAAGGATATTACCAAAATTAGATGGTATAGCACCATTATTTTGACTCTTAATTACATCTGCATATAAACCAGAATTAATTATATCCAACCTGACTGTTAGATTGACATCATCTAGATAACTATTGTATAAATTACTATTAAAGATAATTGTATTCGAGTTATGAAAATCTTCTACTTTTATATTTGTATAATCTTGTATGGGGATATAGATATCTGATGGGGCACCAGCAATAGGTGTAATATTAAATTTACTAGTATATTGATCTTGTATGATAGGATTAATATTATTTGCGGTGGACATATTAGTCCAGGATCCATATATATCATATCCACCTGTTTTTTTATTCATAATTCTATAAAATATGAACTGTGCATTATTTTGTAGAGAGTTATAGATTGCTTCTAGCTCTAATATATTATTCTGTAAATCATAAATAATAGTATTGATGATAGTATCTTTTGTTCTTATTATATCAAATTCACTATTAATCTCTGTATTGTATTTAAGTAGATATGAATTAAAAATCTTGTAACTATCCAAATAATCATACAATAGTGTATTATTTAGATATTGTCTAGATATTCCAGCTTGAAATATAGTAAAACTTTTGATATATTCAACATGTCCTTCAATATAATAATCGGCATTATCGGTATTGTAAATAAAAAATATATTTTCATCATTAAAACTAGTTTGATCGAATATACTGACTCCTAGAGCATAATTTTTATAATCTAAAAATAAAATATCTTTTGTATTATCAGAGTTGTATAATAATCGGGGGTTTATTTTATCTAATTTATTAGCATTAATAAACTCATATTCAATCTGATATTGATTATAAGTAAAATATTCAGTCACTACATCATCATAATATAAATCAGATGTCCCTTTAGGATTGTTTGATATCCAGATATTAGGATTTATTAAACTCGTTAAATTTGTTATATTATCAATCATATTTGTGGATATCAGATTATCGTGTTTAAGAGTAAATATCTCTTGATTGATTAAAATCTTAATATTATCATAATCAGTTTGATCTATATAATCATCTGGATTTTTAGTAGTTGTCCAATCTATATTTAAGTTTATTAGTAAATCTTGAACTTGTTTTACAGTATAATTTTGATATGTAAAATTAACAAACGGTAAATTAATTACTAGATATAACTTGTATAAGAGATCTCCGTATTTTTGAATTTTCATATCACTTTTTACTCCAAAATCTATTTTATTAGTAAATCTTAAATTATATTCAGTTTTAGAAAAATTAGTATGTCTTCGATAGACAGACTTAAAAAAAGTGATATGAGGATCTACTGTTAAAAATATATCATCGACACCTCTCGCCACTAACTGCATAATTCCGCCTGTCATAATTATAATTTATAGTATAATAATTCTATAAATTATTTTAACCAAAAGTGTAAGCAAGGCCAGCCATTCCACTAACAATTCTTAAAATGTTGTAATTAACCGCATAAATCCTAATATTTACAGTATCGCCTACTAAAACTTGTGGATCTATATTTAGAGTCAGTGATATTTTTGATATCATACTTAAATTTGCTGTTCCAGATGGTTGATGTTCTTCCGGAAATATAGAAAAACTGTAACAATTAATTCCATCGGATGGTGTTGTTTTATGACATTGATACGGTTGAACATAATTGAAATAGTTTCGATCAAGATTATTCAATCTAGAATAACTATTAAAAGTCAGTGTTGAAAATAGGACCGGGTTACCAACTCCAGTTTCATAATTAATACTGTAATTATCCCACACATTTTTATGATAGCCAGTAATATTATCAGTATAACTAGTTTTTTGCACAACCCATACTAACTCTTTAGTAGGATGAACGAAAGAATTTAATATAGCTTCATAATTATTTAGACTGATATCCGGATATTCTATTAGTTGTAACTGTTCTATTAGATATTCATGACTAGCCTGTGCAAATCTTCTTCTTTCTCCAGAATCTAAATAAATAAAATCTACTAATAATCTAGCACTAATATTTAATTTTAACTGTTCTGGCACTTCATCCAAAAATATACTATCACCTACATCTGATTCAATAGTTGCATTTTTTTCAATATAAGATACATCTTCAATATTTCTAAAATTAAATACAAACCTAACATCATGATATTCGAGAGCAACTAATGGTAAAGCTAATCCACTAAATCTAGAATACCAAAATTGTAAAGGGATTCTTAACTGATATTTCGGTTTAACTAGTTTATTGAATCCAGTTAATTCGGGTATATTACCTATCATCCTATAGTAAGTATCTTGTATGTCTCTATTTGAAGATAGTTCATACCATATATTTAACCAATCACCATACGATTTATCCACTTTTTGACCTCCTATATAAATTTCCATATAATTAAGGATCGCGTGACCTAATTTATTAACCCAAGCAAATTTAATATGTTTATTTAATAAGTCTTGATAGATTATTTGTTGATCTTTCATCAGATTAAAAAAATACTGTTGAACTAAAGTAGATTTATCAAGAGATATATTCATCGCGGTAAAAGCAAATTCTTTAGGATCTGATGGAGAGATAGTACTAACTACCGATTGCATACTTACTTCGTCGTAAGTATAGACCGGATTATAGTTAGGATCAGACATTAATATTTTAAAATTAAGTATTGTTGTCTGATTAACTGGATTATTAAAAATACTGTTGATAATACTGATTATTTTACTAGAATCAGTATTATTGCTTGATTCAATTATACTTAACGATTCGACATATGCTTGTCTGTTGATAGTCATAAAATTAATAGTAATATCGTAGTTTTCTTGAGCTTTTTTTAATTCTGCTCGAGAGATGTTAGTAGGCGCATTATATTTTATCAAGTTTATCTCCGGGATATCTATCTCTAGATATGTATGATGGATTAAATCACCAATATGTGGGATTGTAATAGAAGATGTAGAACCAAAATAGACTGGATCATCAAAATTAAGATATAACGATTCTACTGCAAAATGTGTATGACGCCGATATACTATCTTGAAAAAAGTTATCTCAGGAGTTCCTGTTAAAAATAAATCTTGACTACCATACGTTGATATTTGTATTAAACCTCCTGCCATATATAAATGTATTTATGATTTTTTTTGATAATAAAAAATCGCTATAATAATAACTAGTACTAATACAAAAGTATAAATATACTGTTTGTCATTATATGGTGGATAATTAAAAGATTCAATATTACTATTGTCTTCTTCTGTAGTAATATTCTTATTTATAGGTACATCGATTAAATCTTCATTTACATATGTAGTAGTCACTGGATAATCTATATCATAATCAATGTAATAATCATCGTAATCTAAATAATATGGATAACCCCATCCGTAACTCCATCCGTATCCTCCACCATAATAATCATTATTACTATAATATCTCCTATTACGACGATGTCTGTGACCATGATTATAATCATAATGTTTTTTATATTTATTTGATGATCTAACATATTCACCACGAGATCCGCCATATGATCCGCCACGAAATCCACCACGCGATCCACCACGAGATCCACCATATGATCCGCCACGAGATCCGCCATATGATCCGCCACGAGATCCGCCATATGATCCGCCACGAGATCCGCCATATGATCCGCCACGAAATCCACCATAAGATCCGCCGCGTGATCCACCATATGATCCACCCCGAGATCCACCACCACCTCTAAAATTTTCTACTAAAAAGCTCATGTATATATATATTATTCTGGATAATTATTTTAATCGATGATAAAATTATATGATTAAAAAGGTTAGATATAAATATAAATATTATGCGGTCATATCAGTAGTTAAATATAATATACAACAAAATCCGATAGTATTAGATTGGGATAATTATAAATTGATTAGGAATATGAAAAAAAAGTGGAAATGCGATAAGACAGGGATGATTTATTGTTATCATAAATGTAATGATATTAGTAAGAAGATTTTTTTGCATGATATAGTTGTTGCTCTTTATAACAAAAAGAATAAAAAGAAAATAGTACATATTAACAATATAGGTGCAGATAATCGTTATGAAAATCTATTAATACAAGATAAGATAAAATACAAGAAAAAAACTAGAACGATGATTTTACATGATAATTTAGTAAAATCAAATATTAAGTTAGATGATATACCTAGTTATATATGTTATATGAAGCCCGATAAATCTCATGGAGATAGATTTATAGTGGATGTACCTGGATTAAAATCATGGAAGACTAGTTCATCTAATAAAATTAATACGATTGATAAATTTAATATCGCGGTTGAATATTTGGATAAACTCAAGATAGAATATCCTGATAAATTTAATTACAATAATGATATAGATAACAGTAAGATTAAAAAACTAACTAGTAGTTATTACCAGATTATTAAGAGGATATAAATTCTATTTAGTCATGTAAAAAATTGAAATTTAATAATTATGATATATATTCAAAAATATATCATAATATAACGAACTATAATGGATTATCCTAATACACAAAAGAATATAGGATTTATTTTAGAGGATAAAATCAATAAACTATTGTACGACCTAAATATTTTTGATAATATTTTTACAGAGAAGAAAATAGTAAAAATATATGGCAAATCAATGTATGGAATAGATCATTTAGCAATTATCAATAATAAGATTATTACTATACAAGATAAATGGGCGAGTTCTGCTCCGGAAATATCTCATATTCATAAGTTTATAAATACTAGTGAAGAAATGATTAAAAAATTAGGTAATAACACAGAACTATTATGTGGAATATTTTTATCAAAAATAAAGATGACAAAAACAGGATATGATATTATGTCAGAAATTGGAAATTCTAAATATCCATCAAAAAAATATTATAATATCTCTTTACTAAATGCTAATTTATCTGATCCAGTAGAAGATCAACAAAATACTTTAGTTAAAAAACTCGAAAAATTTATAATAAACATACTAACAACGAGAGGGTTATACAAAATAAATGAAATTAAAAATTATAAATTAAGAGATGATCAGATGGATGATATTAGAAAATTTAGAGAAAAATTATTGGATAATAATACGACTAGAATAAACTGTGGAATTATATCTAAACCGACTGGAACAGGTAAATCAATAACTGCATTTGGTTGTATAGGTGAATATATGATAACTTATCCGGATTCTATTTTATGGATAACAGAAAGAATAGATGTCCTAAAATCTAAGTTTGATGATACAAAAAAATTAGATATGTGCATCAAAATGGGGATAATCCAGTCTTATGATTTATATGATTTATTAATTTGTTATAATGATAATTTAGATATTGATAATTTAAACAAAAAATTATCTAAAAGAGTTTTTATGATAACTAATACTGCTTCTATACTATACAACAAGAGATACAAAAATATATTATTAGATAAATTTGGAATGATAATAATGGATGAATCTCACTGGGCCGGTGCTAATGATAGGTATCAATTTTTAGAATATACAAAGAATAATTGGACTAATTTAAAATGCATTTTAGGATTTTCGGCAACACCGATAAGAGATAATAAAGAAAATATTCATAATATAAAAAAAATATTTGGTGATGGAACTAATATTAATTTTATATCTGTAATGACATTTTTAGATGCGATAAACTCTGGTATTATAGTAGCGCCAGATTATTACTGGATCGATACAAAATTAGATAAAAAAATATCATACCAAAAATATAAAAAACAGATAGCAATAAATATAGGTAATTATAAAATTATGTTAGAACATATCGATAAATTATTAGGAATGTCATATACAAATAAGGGGGTTTTTTGGTCTCAGCGTGTAGAAAATGCTAAAAATTGGAAGCAAATATTCGAAGATTGTAAAAATGATATAGAAAAATATCCTAACATATCTCAATACAAATTTTTTATTACATACTCGCAAAATAATAAGAACGGATCTCAGTTAGATCAATTTTTACATTATCGTGATAAATGTGTATTAATCGCCGTAGAACAAGGTAAAGAAGGGTTTGATGATTCCCGGATTGATATATGTGGTAATTTAGAACCGGTGTTTAACAGATCATCAGTAAAAAGTCAACAACAGATCGGAAGATCCGTAAGAAAATATAAACAAAAAGAAAAATCTATAGTATTTGATTGTTTTTGTTTTGAAGACGATGATGATCAGATCAGAAATTTTATAAATATGATATGTGATTATATTATTCTAGTAAAAAATATCAATATAATAGATCCGTTTTTTGATCCGAATAAAGAGTATGATAAACTAAAAAAAATAATTACTTATGATAAAGATCATGGTAAGATTAAAATATTAGTAGGAGTAAATAAAGAGATAATTTTTAATATAAGCGATACTATATTAAAATATTTAGAATGGAAAAATATTCCGGATATGATTAATGAAGAGATAAAACAAAATATTTATGTAGATGGAATTACATGCAAGATAGCAATGGATATTATAAAAAAACATAAGATAGAATTTAACGATAAAGAAGATTATCTCAAGTTATGTGAATTGGACAATAGACTACCGGTTAATCCATTTTTAACTTTTCATGATTTTCCGGGTTGGATTGAATATCTAAATATAGATAGGAGTAAATATTATCAAAGTGTTGATGAATGTCAAATGTCCATAAAACAAATTATCAGAGAAAATAATAATGAAATTAATGAATATATTAATAGTTATGATAAAATATATAGATATTGTAGAACTATCGATAAATTACTACCTCCTTTAATATGTGATTTTTTTACTAAAGAATTAAAAGATCTTTCTATTATTTGTCACATATCCATAAAAAAGATTGATAAAAATTGAAATAAAATATATAAGACCATTCATGTTATAATTATTACTATTATAAGATATAATGGAGCAAAATAAGGCTATAAATAAATATCAATGCGATATATGCGCTTTATCTTTTAAAAAAAAGATAGAATTTAATCGTCATAAATCTAAAAAAGAATGTATAGAAGATACATTAGAAGATAAAGAAGAATTAACTAATCTTTTTAGATGGTCTTTAGATTTTTTACGAGATCGAGAACATTTAACAGGTGAAAAAGCTTTAAGATGCATAACTAGTTTATTAATTTTAAGATTATCAGAACCACAAATAATAAATGGTAATATAAATATTTATAACATGGATTATTACGATCTTAATAATTATGATGAAAAAAATATTAAATATTATATGAATTTAACGATATTTAAAAATTTAAAAAACATTCCTGAAAACGATTATATATCGACCCTTATGCGATTGCGAGAAGTAATATTAATATATCATCCAAAATTTAAAGATCTATTTAATTTAGACGATCCGTTTAGGATTAAATATGGTTCATCATTTAAAGAACTAATTAAAAAATATAGTAATTTTCCTTTCGAAAAATATGAAGTAGATATTCAAGGCGAAGCTTATGAGGAAGTTATTAAAGATATTATGACCGGAAAAATCCTAGGACAGTTTTTTACCCCCTCTATCGTAAAACAATTAATGGTAGATTTAATAAATCCTAAAGTATATCCTGATGGAACTACAGAAACAGTGTTTGATCCAGCAATGGGTACTGGTGGGTTTTTAATTACAACTTATCGTCATTTTTATAAAATAGCTAAAGAACAAAACATCAAATTAGATGACAATTTTATAAAAATAAACGGATTATCTGGTAGAGAAGTTGAACCTGATACATATCAGATAGCAAAAGCTAATATGCTAATATCATCTGGTCAAATATTTGATTCTTTAAAACATAAAGATAGTATAAGAGATAAAATAACTGATAAATATGATATAGTACTAGCAAATCCGCCTTTTGGTATTAAGGGATTAAATTATGATGGTATTCAAATAGTAGGTAAATGTGATTATCTTCCTATAAAATCTAATTCAGCTATTCCTCTCTTTCTACAATTAATGATTTATATCTTAAAAATAAATGGTAGATGTGCAACGATTGTTCCAGATGGCCAGGATTTATTTAATAAAGGATATACTTATGTCTCTTTAAGAGAGTATATTATGAAAACATCCGATTTAAAAAAGGTTATAATACTGCCGCCTAATATATTTACTAATACAAATATTAAAACATGTGTACTTTATTTTGAAAAGTTAAAAGAAGGATCTGATGTTATGAAGATTAAAAAGAATAAAACAAAAACAGATTATATATTTGTTAAAGAACATCAAACTAAATCAGTAAAGTTTTATGAATATGATATATTTACTAAAGAAAAAAAGTTATTAATTGATGTTTCTATTGAACAAATAGCTAAAAATAATTATTCTTTAAATTATAATGATTATATAGAGAAAAAAGATGAAGTTTGTGTAGATAATTTCAATACCAAATCGTTAGGTGATATATGTGAATTTATTAGTGGCAAAAAGAGAAATGCAAATGAAGCTTTAGAAACTGGTAAGTATAAATTTATAACTTGTAGTATCCAAGGATATTCGTATCTTGATGATTATGATTACGAAGATAAAGCATTAATAATTAATTCCATAAATGGATCAGGTCGTTGTATGATTTATTGTACTGATAAATATTCTACTACATCTAATAATTTTCATTTTAAGATTAAAGATAAAGAACTAGTAATTACTGAATATATTTATTACTACCTATATTATCATATTGAATTGTTAGAAACTGGATTTTTAGGTTCTAATCAAAAAAAAATATCTAAAGAGTATATTGAAAAAATTAACATACCTATCCCATCTTTAAATAAACAAAAAAATATTATCAAACAATTAGATTTATTAGAAAATAATAAGAATACTTGTAAAAAAAATATTGATGAATTAGAAAAAATAATAAAAAATTATATTTATCATCATTTATTATCAAAAAAAACAAATCTACTATTATTAGCGGATATATGTGAATTTAAGAATGGACAAAATATAACAAAAGATAAATTAATAGATGGACCTTATCCAGTAGTAGGTGGTGGTAAAAGTCCATTCGGATATAATAATAAATATAATGTCGATGAAAATACTATATTGATAAGTAAGGATGGTGCATATGCTGGATATGTTAGTAAATATCCAAATAAAGTATTTGTTAGTAATCATGGCATATATATATCTAAGATTAACAATGGATATGAAAAAGATTACATATATTACTCCTTAAAGCTAATCTTACAAGATGATATATATAAGTTACAAACTGGAGCCGCTCAACCAGGTATAAATAAAGAACAATTAATGAAACTAAAAATATCAGTTCCATCTCTAGATGAACAAAAAGAAATAATAACTAGATGCAATCATACTTATGATTTAATTAAAAATTTAGAAGAACAAATAAAATACAACGATCAATTATCTAAACAAATAATTAATAATATAGTAACAAAAGTTGACTAATATAATTTTTATTATTATTTATTAATAATAATAAAAATCAATCAGTATATACTACTGCGGTTAATCCATCTTGAACTCTAAAAACATTGTAATTCGGAGCAAATACATAAAATAAAGAATTTTTTATAATATTTTCATACCACAGAGTTAATATCTGTCTTTCTATCCTTGAAAAATTACATGCACCGGATGGTTGATGTTGTTCTGGATACAGAGAGAAACTATAAACATTTATACCGTCTCTAGGAGTATTGTTATGATAGATAGTAGGTAATAAAGTACTAAAATATTTAATCTCTCTCTTTTCAAATCTTTCTTCATCATTAAATCTTAGTTCTGCGTAATTAAGTGGATTTTTTGTATAATCTAATAATAATCCATAATTACCGAATTGATTTACAATTATATCTTTTGAACTATCTATCCTAGTATCTGTCATAAAATCAGTAGATATGCTAATATCTATTATATCTAGATATTTACTGATGTTCTGTATTAATATCTGAGAATTACTAGTTATTTTTATACTAGCAATTATCTTACCTGTTATACTTTTATCATTATATATTAGGGAGTTGGGATTAACCCATGTATTTGTTGGACTCTGATTATCTATGTATAAATTATCTACTTGTAATTTACTTTTTGGACTTACTTTAATCCATATACTGCTACTGCTATTAATTGGATTATTATCTGCAACTACTATACTATCTAACAATAGTCTGTTAGTTGCATTTATGATCTCATTATCCCAGTTATCTTGATTTGTATATGCTAAAAATTTATGACAGTCTATATAATCATTTAGAGTAACAGTCCAGATTAATTCTTTAACAGGATAGTTAAATTGTAATTGTATTCTTTTTCTAATACTCTCATTTATATTATTCATGTAACTATTAT
>Ga0315902_10001645_pt1 | contig 35667 bp, 38 predicted proteins | sample LakEriMetagenome_9_FD_203523 | JGI IMG/M metagenome (GOLD analysis project Ga0315902, IMG submission 203523) | Freshwater fungal communities from buoy surface, Lake Erie, Ohio, United States - Buoy 12 MA117 | ecosystem: Environmental > Aquatic > Freshwater > Lake > Lake biofilm | place: USA... | reverse complement strand
GCTGCACCGAGCCCGCAAGCGCGCGCGATTCCAGCGGCACCTCATCCAGCGGCGCCGGCCCCGGTCCTTCCGTTTGCTCCGAGCCGCCGCGCAGATCTTCGATCACTCGGCCGATCTGGTCGCACGCGCCCAACGCCAACACAGGCGTGAGCACCAAGGCAGCCAAACTCCAGCGACGATGCGACATGCTTGGCTCCCCACCCATTTTAGCGGACACTAGACCTTCTAAACTGGCCCCCTCCGATGACAAGGCGATGTCGGAGGCGCCCCGTGGACAAAAGGTTCTGTGAACGTTTTCCCCTTAGCGGCGAATTTGGCGGCGGCGCGGCATCCCGATGCGCCGCGCGCCCGCACCGAGGACGAAGCGACCACGCTCGCCCACGGCCCAGTGTTCCTCGCCGTGGAAGAATTGCCCGACCAATTCGAGACGCCGGCGGACGCTGAAGCCGCAGTCCCCGAGCTCTACGGCTCTGGATTGTACGAGCTCGTCTGGCGCGACGGCTGGCGTGTGGTCATGCGCTATTGGCGCCCGGCGCCGCCCGCGCCCGTCGCCCGCTCCGGCGACGCCGCCGTGCGAAAACCGCTTGGCCACGCCCGCACGCCCGACCAAGCGCGCGAATTGCTCGGCGCGCCAGCCGAACTCGTGAGCGAAGCGCTGCCCAAACTCTACGTCGACCACAAACAGCTGATGAAGCGCTGGGGCGATCTCGTGCGCAACGGCCTGGCCGAGATCATCGAACGCGAAGGCAAGTTCGCTGTCGCCATCAGTTTCTGGCGCCCGATGCATGCGGCCGGCATCGCCGCCCCCCTCGCGCCCGTCGAACGCATCGAACTCGCCGAGCGCGTCGCCGCCCCCATGCGAGGCTCCGAACCACAACAAGATCTGGACATCGGTTTGTTCGAGGATATAGCGCCAGAAAATCCACGCGTGGTGCTCGTGACCGAAGAAGGCGACGGAAGATTTCGCGGGAGCGAGTGATTGATCACCGTCATCTCCAGCGCAGCTGATGCGCTCCAGGCTGGACGCTAGCGTCCGTGGGGCTCATCCAAATCGCCACCAATCGCACGATTTCAAATGTGGTTCTCAGCCTGCTTTGGTTCGCCCTGGTGGGCGCCGGCACAACAAGCGCGTTTCTCAGCGACCACGCACATCGCACCGCATTGCAGGACGGCCTTTCAATGGGCTGCAATGTTGAGATGCGCGGACAACTTGTCCGGGCCATCGTTGACGACAGTGAGGTCACACTCGAATTGGTCAACGAACCCACCCACATACCTTGTGGCAGACAGAATACGTCATCGTTTGAGTTGCGGCGTGAGAAGCCTGTGCTTGCATAATTGCGCATGCGCGGCGGGTGTCCTGTGCCGTGGCCGAGCTTAGCGCAAGCGTCAAGCAGGATGATGTTGTTGATGGTGCGGGCGACGGCGTCGAGATTGAGATAGAAGCCGCGCGCTAAGAGATGGCGCTCGCTGGTGCGGCCGAAATTGTCGCGAAACAGGCGCACGCCCAGCCACACCGGCAACAGTCGAGCCCAGGCGACGAGCCTGGTCTTTCTGTGCGGCGTGAGGGCTGGGGCGATGTGTTTCATGCGCGGCAGTGTGCGACCGCGCGCTAGTCGGTCGGATAGATTTTCTTCCTTCGGACCGCCGGCTTCCAGCCGGCATGGTTGAAACGGCAGAGTTTGAACTGATTTGCGCGATCAAACGAAGGCGCCGGCTGGAAGCGGAGGTCCGATGTGTGGGATAAAGCGGCGCTCTATCCTCCCTTCTCCCGCATGGGGCTGCGTTTCGATCCACCCTCTAGGTGCAGAGCCACGCTCTGCGCGGCCAAAAGTGGCGCCTGCAACACCGCGGGCGAGGACGCCCGCGCTCCATAACCCTCCCCACTTCGTGAGGAAGGGTTCGCGCTGTTCATCGCCCGCTCATCCGGCTTCTGCTGCAATCGTGCGATAAAGCGCTATATTGCTCCCATACTCGGAGACGATTTCATGACGGATGATCTTTCGCGCCGCGCCCTCGCTCTCGGTCTTGGCGCAAGCCTGCTCGCCCCAGCCGCCGCATTCGCGCAGGACGACCACACCTATTCCGAACCGGAAATCGTCGACGCGGCCGAGCGTTTCTTCGGCGCCGGCGCTGAAGGCGTCGCCGCTGTCGTCTCTCACGTGTTCGCCGAAAACGGCCGCCCCAATGGCTACATCCAAGGCGAAGAAGGCGCCGGCGCCATCGGCATCGGCTTGCGTTATGGCGATGGGCGCTTGCGCCTGAAAGGCCGCAGCGGCACGACGCGCATCTATTGGCAGGGGCCGTCGATCGGCTTCGACACCGGCGGCAACGCCTCGAAAGTGTTCACGCTCGTCTATGGCATGCGCGATCCGGACCAGATCTTTCAGCGCTTCCCGGGCGTCGACGGCTCCGCCTATTTCGTCGGCGGCGTCGGCGTGAATTATCAGCGACGCGATGGCGTGACGCTGGCGCCGATGCGCGCGGGCGTGGGCTTCCGGCTTGGCGCCAATATCGGCTACCTCGCCTATTCACGCCGCCGCCGCTTGAACCCGTTCTAAGCGCGCACGCGCAGCAATCACAGGTTTGTGGGTAGCCAGATGGGCGCGCGCTGATAGCCTTCCCTCGGGAGGTTGAAGCATGCGTCAGTGGCTCTATACTGGACTGGCCTTGCTTGTGGGCGCCTGCGCTACGCCGGCGCCGCTTGCGCGCAACGCGACCGATCCGCCGACATGGAGCGCGCTTTCGCGCTTCAGCAGCGAAGCCGAATTTCGCGCTTATGTGCGCACGCTGGAAGAGGTGACCACCGCGCGCCGGCTTGCGCACAGCGGCGGCAAACAGAGTTTAGCAGAAGAGCCTTGTCTCACACCCGAAGATTGCCCGATCGAGGATGCGCAACAATCGGTAGTAGTGACGGCCTCGCGGCTCGCAGCGGCGCCGGCGAGCGTGAGCGTCACCACCGCCATCACCAATGTGCAAACCGCTGGCGTCGATGAGGGCGACATCGTCAAGATGATCGGGCCGTATCTGATCGTGTTGCAGGATGGCCGGCTCTTCTCGATCAACACTGGCGCTTCTTCCGCCGATCTCGCGCTGACCGATCGCATCAACATCTACCGCAAAGGCGGCATGGACGCGTGGTATGATGAAATCCTCGTGCACGAGAACCGCATCGTCGCCACCAGTTACAATTACGATCATCAAGCGACGGAATTCAGCGTCTTCTCACTGAGCCCCGATGGCCGCTTCACCCGCGAAGGCGCGTACTTCGTTTCATCCGGCGATTATTACGACAGCGAGAATTACGCGACGCGTTTGGTCAACGGCAATCTCGTCATCTATTCGCCCGTCGCCCTCGATGACCTCGATCTCGACACCGACGAAATCGAATGGCCGCGCGTGCGCCGACTGGTGCGTACGGTGGATGAACAGGAAGAACTCTCAACCGGCCATGCGCTCGTTGATGCGCGCAGCATCTATCGCCCAATCCAACCCACGCTCGAACCAACCTTCCACACCATCGCCGTTTGCCCGCTTGGCGGCCCGCGCGCCGGCGACGAACTCGAGTGCCGCACCACCGCCATCGCCGGCCCAGGTCCGCGCGAGTTCTACGTCTCGAACGATCACCTCTATCTGTGGACCTGGGCGGCGCACGAGGGTTATTACACCAACGGCGACGCCTATTCCGCCGAATGCACCGCGCGCCCGAAGAACAGTTTCCAAAGCGCGGCGCCGTCCGCGATCTTCCAGATCGATCTCGCCACCGGGCGCCCGCGCGCGACGTTCGTGCGCGGCGGCCCCAACGATCAGCTCGGTATGGAAGCAACCGCAACGGAGTTTCGCGCGCTGGCGCTCTGGGTCGACCCGCGTTGCGAAATGTCGGATCGCGAAATCCCGCTGCGCTTCTTCACCACGCCGCTCGTCGACTTCAGCACGACACCAGGGCCCGCGCCGGAGAGATATTTCACGCGACTGCCCAGCGTCATGGGTCGCGCTATGGAGAATCGCTTCACCGCCGGGCACCTCGTTTACGGCGGGCGCACGCGGTGGTCTTCTTATATGGACGAGGACGAAGTTGCCGAAGTGACAGCACGCGTCGTGGTCGTGCCGTCGAACAATCCGAGAGCGGCGCAAGTGCTCGACGCGCCGCACAACGTGATCCGCGTCGAGAGCATCGGCGAAGACGCGATCATCACAGGCTATAATTCACGCGAAGCGCTCAGCATGTCCGTGATCGATCTTTCCAGCGCGCCGCGCGTCGCCGATACGGCCCGCCTTGCCGCACGGTTTGAAGCCGAAGGTCGCTCGCACGCTTTCAACTACACCCTCGCCGCCGATGGCTCAGGTACGCTCGGCATCCCTACCGGCGAAGCGCAATGGCGCAGCGGACGTTGGGTCTGGGACAGCGAATCCTCGGACGTGAGCTTCGTCTCGCTCTCGGCCGACCATCGCCTCGCCCCGCTCGGTGAACTCTCGACGAAGGATGAGTCCGAACACCCCAGCTACGGATGCGAAGTCTCGTGCATCGATTGGTACGGCAATTCGCGGCCAATCTTCATCGGCCCGCGCATCTTTGCGCTGTCAGGCACAGAGATCATCGAAGGCCGCGTCCGAAATGGCCGCATCGATGAATTAGCGCGGGTGAACCTCACCGCGCCGCCGCCACGTCACTGATCGGCGAGCTCGCCACGCCGCGCGCGTTGCTCTGCCTCATGCCGCTCGCGAAACTCTTCCGCGAACGCTGAAGCGAGAATACCCGTTGGCATCGCCACAATGCCGACGCCAGCGAGTGCTACGAGACCTGCAGCGACACGACCCCACGTCGAGTCCGGATAGACGTCGCCATAACCCACAGTGGTAAGCGTCACGACGGCCCACCACATCGCCCGCGCGATCGAGCCGAACGCTTGCGGCTTGGTGTCGCCTTCGATCAGGTAAAGCATCATCGCCGCGATATAGAGCTGCGCCGCCGCCACGCAGAGCGCGGCCATCAAGGGCGCCCAAGCACGCCGCACCGCAGCGCCAACGATTGCGAATGCGGGCACGTAGCGCGCCAGCTTGAACAGACGGAAAAGACGCAGCGCGCGCAGCGCTGGAAAGAGTTGGTTCGAATGATCCGGGAAGAACACCATCGCCATCAACTCTGGAAAAAACGCCATCACATCCGCGAGCGTCACGGGCTGCGCGAGAAAGCGAAGCCGCCCCGCCACCCCCGCATGCACTGGGTTCTCGCCTTCCGACCAAAACCGCAACGCAAACTCGATCGCGAAGATCCAAACCACCGCGACGTTCACGGCCTGCACCCAAGGCAGCATTGAGCGATCGAGCCCAGAATCCGCGCGCAGCAATTCCGTCTCGATCGCCAGCGACAGCAGGCTGAAGATCACCAGCACAATGATCGTACCGGAGAAGAAATTGATCCCACCCGGTTGGTCCGGTTCGAGCCAATCGTGCGCGTAGGCTTTCGCGGTCGTGTGTTTGCGTTTGATTAGAGGCATGCCGCCCCTCCCTCGCGCGCCGTTTTAGCCAAGCGCGCGAGGCGGGCAAGTCAGCTCAGCTGGGCGACGAAAGTTTCAAGCCCACGATCCCCGCCACGATCAGGCCGATACAGGCCAGCCGCGCGACATTGGCGCTTTCGTTGAAAAGCATTATGCCGAGGAGCGCCGCACCCACGGCGCCGATACCGGTCCAGACCGCGTAGGCGGTGCCAATCGGCAGATCGCGCGCCGCCATCGCGAGCAACCACATGCTCGCCGCCATCGCCGCGATCGTGATTGCGGTTGGAACAGGCTTGGTGAAGCCGTCGGCGTATTTAAGGCCAATAGCCCAAACGATCTCCAACAGACCCGCGCCGGCCAACATGATCCACGCTTGCATGACGCCTCCTCGGTGCGCTAGCGCGCATGTTGGGGCCGTCCCCGTCAGGTGAAAAGCGCACTGGCCGTCCCGCGCGCCCGATCATGAGGGACAAGCGCCCCCCTGTTCAAGCCTTCCTCGCCCGTAAAGGGCGAGGAAGCGATCAACCCCGCAACGTGCCGCCCGTCGCTTTCATCACAGCGCTCACAACCTTCGCGCTGACAGCTTCGATGTCAGCATCGGTAAAGGTCTTCTCGCGCGGCTGCAGCGTGACTTCAATGGCGAGGCTCTTCTTGCCAGCCTGCATGCGCTCGCCGCGATAGACGTCGAACAGAGACACGTCCGCAATCAGCGCCTTATCTGCACCGATCGCCGCACGCACGACATCAGCGGCGGCCACCGCATCGTCAACGATGAACGCAAAGTCGCGTGAGAGCGGTTGCAAATCGAGCTTCTCCAGCGGCGGCTTGGATCGGCCGGCTTTCGCGCGCGGTTGCGCCAGCGCGTCGACGAAGATTTCAAACGCCAGCGCCGGCGCTTCCACGCCGATCGCCTTTAACGCGCGCGGATGGATTTCACCGAACATCGCCACAGGCTTATTGCCCAAACGCAGCGCGCCAGCACGGCCAGGACGCCAGTGCGCGGGGACATCGTTCGAGGTTTGCAGCGATGCGACGGGCGCACCGATCGCTTCGAGCACGATCATAAGATCGCGCTTCACATCAAAGATATCCGGCTGCGGGGCAGCGCGCCAATGGCGCGGCGGACGTGCGAGCCATGCAGCCGTAATCGTGCGGAGCTGGCCGGCTTCGGTCGTGTCGCGATAGGCCGGGCCGGCTTCGAACAGGCGCGCGTCATCGAAGCCGCGATCGGCATTGCGTTGCGCGGCAACCAACAGGTTCGGCAGCGCCGACGGCCGCATGCAATCGAGATCACTGGCAATCGGGTTGGCGACCAGCATCTCCTCGGCGCCACCACCGAACGCTTGCGCGTGCGCGCGCGGTGTGAAGCTCCAGGTGATCGCTTCGTTGTAACCCAGCGACGCGGTCGCACGACGACCAATGCGCGTGCGGCTTTCGCCAACGCTCGCGGGCGGTGCGCGAAAACCGGCGGCGCGCGGCGGCGCCAGCACCGGCATCTTGTCAAAGCCCTCGATGCGCGCGACCTCCTCCACGAGATCGGCCGGACCCTCGATGTCGCGACGCCAGGTTGGCGGCTCAACCACGATGCGCTTGGAGCTTTGCCCCTCCGCACTCGTCTCGAAACCCAAATCCTTCAGCACCGCGCGCACGCGCGTCGACTTCACATCAATGCCGGCGAGCGCACGCACGCGATCGGGATCGAACGTCACCGGCTTGGGCGGCGCGGGCTCCTCGCCTGCGATCACCACTTCGCTCGCTTCGCCGCCGCAGAGGTCGAGAATCATCCGCGTCGCCATTTCGAGGCCCGTGACGACGAAACCCGAATCTACACCGCGCGCGAAACGGTATTGCGCGTCGGAGACGATGCCCGTTGCGCGGCCGGTCGCATGCGTGCGGGTCGCGTCGAAATAGGCGCTTTCGAGAAACACGTCCGTCGTCGCTTCCGAGCAGCCGCTTTCTTCGCCGCCGATGATGCCGCCGAGGCCAAGCACTTTCTCATCGTCCGCGATCACGCACATCGCCGGCGACACGTCATAGACATTGCCGTCAAGCGCCTTGAAGCTTTCGCCTTCGCGACCGAGGCGCGCATGGATCGCACCCTTCAGCTTCGCCGCGTCATAAACGTGCAACGGCCGCGAACGATCGAGCGAAATAAAGTTCGTGATGTCGACAAGGATGCTGCGCGGGCGCAGGCCCACCGCGCGCAGGCGCTGTTGCAGCCAAGCCGGCGACGGCCCGTTCTTCACGCCGCGAATGTAACGGCCCGAGAACATCGGGCACGCTTCGGTGTTTTCGATCGTCACCTTCACCGGCGACGGGAAACGCCCCGGCGCCGGCAGGATCGGCTTCGTCGTCACCTTGCCCAAGCCCGCGGCCGCGAGATCGCGTGCGATGCCGTGCACGCCCAACCAATCGGGGCGGTTCGGCGTGACTTCGATATCGACCACCGGATCGTTCAGATGCAGTGCTTCCGAGAGCGGCGTGCCGACCTTCAATTCCGGATCGAGTTCGAGAATACCATCGGCATCCGTATCCAGGTCCAGCTCAGCGCCCGAGCACAGCATGCCGTTCGACACCACGCCGCGCACCGGCTTCGGCTCCAGCGTAACGCCGCTGCCGGGGATGTAGGCGCCTATCGGCGCGAACGCGGTGACGAGGCCAGCGCGCGCATTCGGCGCGCCGCAGACGATCTCCAACGTGCCGAGCTTGGTTTCGACTTGGCAAACTTGCAGCTTATCAGCGTTCGGGTGCTTGGCCGCGCTGATGATGCGCGCGACGGTGAAAGCTCCAAGCTTCGAGCCCGCATCTTCGACGCTCTCGACCTCAAGACCAGTCATCGTCATGCGCTCGACAATGTCGTCGAGCGAAGCGTCCGTGGCTAGGTGTTCTTTGAGCCAAGAAAGAGTGAATTTCATCGCCGCGATCCTTCGCGCTTCGTGCGCTTCAAACGCCCGAACAAAGAATTGATATCGGAAAGCGTCGCACCCCATTCGGGGTCGGCGAGCGCGTTTTGTTTTTCGCAGAGCAGTTCGCTCCACCAGCGCGCATACTGGCCGAAGAAGCGGCGCAGCAGCCGCTCATCGAGCGCGCCGATCTGTTGCAGCTGGGCGACCTTTTCCCAGAAGTGCACGATAGAGGCGATCGCTTCGCGGCGTTCGCCCTCGGCCGCCGCGTAAGCGGCCGGCATCGGCGCCTGCGCGAGCGCTTCATGCGCCACGATGCGAACGTGGTTGAACAACGGCGAATGAAACTCGTTGTAGAGTTCGAGCGTCAGCCTCAAGCGCCGCTCTCGGCTGCCTTGCGTCCAGCGCGCAAAGCCGCCGAACAGCGCGCCCATCAGCGCACCGGCAAACGCCAGCGCAAGCTGGCTCACCAATTGCGGATCGAGGGCCATCAGCCCACGCCCTGCGCCAGACCCGGCAACAAATACGGGCTGAAGCCGTAATGCTTTAGCCAGCGCGTGTCGGCGTCGAAGAAGGCGCGCAGATCGTTCATGCCGTATTTGAGCATGGCCAGGCGATCGATACCCATGCCGAAGGCGTAGCCTTGGTATTTCTCAGGATCGATGCCGCAATTGGCGAGCACGTTCGGGTGCACCATGCCGCTGCCCAGAATTTCCAGCCAATCCTCGCCCGTGCCGATCTTTATCTGACCCCCGGAACGATCGCAGCCGACATCAACTTCCGCGCTCGGTTCGGTGAACGGGAAATGGTGCGGGCGGAAACGCAGCTTCACGTCGTCCACTTCGAAATAGGCTTTGATCGCCGCGATCAGCACGCTCTTCAGGTCAGCCATGGTCGAAGTCTCGTCGATAACGAGGCCTTCGATCTGGTGGAACATCGGCGTGTGCGTGGCGTCGCTATCTTTGCGGAACGTGCGGCCCATGCAGATCATGCGGATCGGCGGTTTCTGCTTCAGCATCGTGCGCACCTGAACGGGCGACGTATGCGTGCGCAGCACTTTTTGCTCTTCGTCGGCGCCAGTCCGCGCCATGAAGAACGTGTCGTGCGTTTCGCGCGCCGGATGCTTGGGCGGGAAGTTGAGCGCGGTGAAGTTGTTGAAATCGGTCTCGATGTCGGGGCCTTCTTCGAGCGCAAAGCCCATCTCGCCGAAGATTTGCGCGAGCTCTTCCATCACCTGCGACACGGGATGGATCGTGCCCAAGCGCGGCTTCACCGGCGGCAGCGTGACATCGACCGCTTCGGCCTTCAGCTGCGCATCGAGTGCTGCTTCAGCGAGTGTGGCCTTCTTCACGACGATCGCTTCAGTGACGCGATCCTTCAGGCCATTGAGCTTCGGGCCAAATTCCTTTCGCGCCTCCGGGCTCATGGAGCCCAGGTTTTTCATCAGCGCGGAAATGGAGCCTTGCTTGCCCAGCGCCTCAACGCGCAGCGCTTCGAGCGTCGCCTCGTCATTGGCGGCGCCCACGCGCGCAAGCAGATCGCGTTCAAGCGTTTCAAGATCGGTATTCGCTGTCATGGACGTCCCGCTACACGACCCTCTCCCTTTGTGGGAGAGGGTGGCGCGCCGCAGGGCGCGCCGGGTGAGGGGTGTCAGCGAATCCAGCAGGAGTGGCGGACGCACCCCTCATCCGTCCGCCGCTGGCGCGGCGGACACCCTAATCCCACAAGGGGAGGAGGAAATTAAGCCAGCGCGCTCTTGGCCTGAGTGATCAGGCCTTTGAAAGCTTCGGGCTGGTTCATCGCGATATCAGCCATGACCTTGCGGTCGAGCTCGACGCCCGCTTTCGCCAGCCCGCTGATAAATCGAGAATAGGTGAGCCCCTCTTCGCGGACAGCCGCGTTGATGCGCACGATCCAGAGGGCGCGGAAGCTGCGCTTCTTGGCCTTGCGGTCGCGGTAGGCGTAAAGGCCGGCCTTCTCGACCGCAGCGTTCGCGGTCCGGAAGGTGTTCGAGCGACGGCCATAATAGCCCTTCGCTTTCTTCAGAACTTTCTTGTGGCGGGCATGAGCGGTAACGCCGCCCTTAACGCGTGCCATGATTGTACTCCGTCAAAACAAGGGTGGGCGGCTCAGTCGAGGCCGTAAGGAATCCACAGCTTCACGCGATCGGCATCTGGCTTAGCCAAGACGCTGGTCCCGCGGTTCTGGCGAATGTACTTGGAATTGTGGCTGATCAGGCGGTGGCGCTTGCCGGCGGCGCCGGCCTTCACTTTACCCGAGGCCGTGAGCTTGAAGCGCTTTTTGACGCCGCTCTTGGTCTTCAGTTTCGGCATTTAATCCTCGTTTGGATAAAGCGCAGGCCGAGACCCACGCGAAAAGGGTCGCCACGGCATGCCGTACAGGCCGGGCCACCCAAGAAGGCGGGGCTGATAGCATGGGGGGCCCCTTGCAGGCAATGGGCCTATGGAGCGCTTAGGCGCCCGATTTTTAGCTCCCCCGCCCCGGCTGGCCGGGTTAGGTTAAGGCCAGTGGGAGATTGGGATGCAGACGCCGAAGAACCTCGACGAAGCCAAGGCCCGTTTCCGAGCTGAACGCGCCAAAGTCACGACCTCGATCAGCGCCATCGCCGGGTCGCGCTGGCTGCTGGCGATTCTGGCCACGATCGTGATCGCCTTCGGCACGCACTTAATCTACGCGCCCGCCCGCCTCCCGCCCGTTGGCGGCGTCAGCGTCGCTGCAGTGGGCCTGCCCCCGAACGTGGATTTCGGCTTTGCCGGTGAGCAAGCAAAGGCCGCCCAAGACGCCGCGATCCGCGAAGGCGCAGCCGAGCGCGCTCAGAATTTGATCGCCGCCAATGCCGAGCGCGCACCGCTGATCAATGCGATCGGTTTTGGCGTCGCGCTGGTGCTGTTGCTCGTCAACATGACGATCATGACCAAGCGCCGCCGCGTAACGCGCGGCTAGGCGCGCTTGAAGCCGAAGCGATACGCCGGCATCGCGCCTTCGGGCCAATCGGTCCACGGGCCGGGCGACACGGCGACGAGCTGGAACGCGCCACGTGGTGTTTGCACCGCTTCTTCGCCCAATGTGATTTCACGCTCACCGACGCCTTCAATCGCGACGCTCAAACGCAATCGCCCAGCCCAGACGCAACGCGCGTTTTGCGGGCAGCGGCTATCCTCTACGGCCGCGAGCGGACGCACCACCAGGCCGTCACCGAGATTGGCGCTTTCGTCGATGCGCGCAACGACAACACCCGTTTCGGCGAGCGCTGCGTCGCGTTGAGCCAAATCCTCACGGATATGTTGCGGTAGGTTCGCCGCGGGCGCCTCGGCGGCGGGCGCCGACGCACAGCCCACGAGCAACAGGGCCGAAATCAGAAACGCGCGCATGCCAACTCCTTGAACCCCAAAGCCCTAATTGATTCGATAGTATGGGTTGGGCACGAAAAATGTGCGCTGAGCGTGGCCGCCGTCGAGATCGCTTTGCTGATCACCAATATTTGCGATGATCGTAAAGCCCGAAGCCTTGATGCGCGCGCGGCAGGCCTTTGTAATCCGCCGTGGGCGTGTGCGGGCCGGTTGCGGGACGCAACACGACTTCGGCCCAATCCGCATAGCCGACACCGCGGAGGTTCGCCTCTGTGCCAGCGCAGCCTTGTTCGCGGCGGCCGGTGATGAAGAACACCGCCACGCCAGTCTCGCGCGCAGCTTGGTAGGTCGCCAACATCGGCCCGATTGCATCGCCCAACCCTGCGTCTTCAGAAGCGTGGGCGCCGCACGGGCCGCGCGGCAGGCGATCGCATGGACCGTCGGTGAAATAGCCCTCGTCGTTGGCCAGCGTGCGCGACCAATTCGAGATCGTCGTCGTCGACATCGAACACGATGGCCGGGCGTTGCGCTTGCGGCGCGCGCTGCATGATCCAGACGCGCGCCTCCTCCGCCACGACGGCAACATCGCGCTCATAGGCGCCGCTATCGTGACATTGCTCGAGCTGTTGCTTCAGCTCCTAGAGGTTCATTAATGGGGAGCTCGAGGGCGCGGTGGCGCAGGCGGCGAGCAACAGCAACGCGGCGAGGAAGGAGCGCTTGATCATCATGGCGAATTATTCAGGCTCGTCGCGGCGCGCTATCAAAACGAAACGCGCCGGCCCATGGGACCGGCGCGCTCGGTTTTGGGAAAGTGAGCGCTCGCGTTACGCGCGGGGCGCCATCACCATCACGACCTGGCGGCCTTCGAAGCGCGGCTCGTGCTCGACCTTGGCGATACCGTCGAGTTCGGTGCGCATACGATCAAGCAGATCCATGCCGAGATTAGTGTGCTGCATTTCGCGGCCACGGAAGCGCAGGGTGACCTTCACCTTGTCGCCCTCTTCAAAGAAGCGATGAATGGCCTTCATCTTCACTTCGTAGTCGTGGTCGTCGATGTTCGGGCGAACCTTGATTTCCTTCAGTTCGACCCGCTTGGCCTTCTTACGCGTTTCGGCCTTCTTCTTTTGCTCCTCGAAACGGAACTTGCCGTAATCGAGGATTTTGCAGACCGGGGGCTGCGAGTTAGGCGCAACCTCGACCAAGTCGAGACCGGCTTCGCGCGCGGCGTCTAGGGCGGCGGCGATGGGCATTTCGCCCTGCTTCTCACCTTCTGCATCGATGAGGAGGACGCGCGGGGTCCCGCGAATATCCTCGTTGACGCGCGGGCCATCTTTGGATGGCGGCGGCGCGGCATATGGACGTCTGGCTATCGGGCCTTCTCCTGTAGCTGTTGATAAACAAATGCCTGCCCACGCCCGTTAGAGCGCAGACTCGACTTCTTTAATATCGCTTGCGCGGGGCAAGGTATCAAGCCGTTGCGGCTTCACGAAAAACGCCGCAATTGCGCAATTGGCGCTCAACCTGGTCAACCGGCAGGTCCGCGATGACCGCGGCGGTGAATTCCACCACCCCACCCTTGCCCTTGGGCGCGGCCAGCTCGGGCCGATGGAGCGAGGAGAGGAACACCAGACTTGGCGTACCGGCGGCGGCGGCCACATGGATCAGCTCGACATCGTCGCCCACAGCGAACGCGGCGCGCTCGGCCAGACCGATGCATTGGAACAGGTCCGGGCGGGTGACGAGGTTCTTGACGCTTGGGACCTGCTTGGCGATCGCCGCGCCCAGATTGCGCTCATCGGCGCCGCCCAGCACGACCGGGGTCACGCCGTTGCGGGCGATGCGCTTGGCGAGATCGATGTATTTCTCCTCCGGCCAGCAGCGACCGGGATCGGCGTTCGAGCCGCGCGGCAGCAACAATACGTATCGGCCGTGGATGCCGAAATAGTCCGGACGCAGGCGCGGCGCATCGCGCATGATCTGCCGCAACCAAGAGAGATCGGGCTCAAGCGGGCCACTCACCGGAATGCCAGCCGCGACGAGTTGACCAGCGAGACGCTGCATCGGATGCAGATCGTTGCGGTTCGGATCGAGATAGGCGTGGCTGGCGCCGGCGATCGGGCCCGACCATTTCGGCGGCCATGGGCGCAGACCTTGGAAATAATTGTTCGTACGGCTCGAGCCTTCGAGATCGTAGATCATGTCGTACTTGGCCGCACGGATGCGCCCGATCAGCTTGGTGATCGCTTGCGGCTCTGTTGGTTTGCCGTCGGCTTCGACCGTATCGAAATACGGCGACTTCTCCGCGATCTCTTTCGTCACTTCGGTCGTGAGCAACGTAAAGCGCGCGCCGACGTGCCGCTCACGGATGAGCTTCACCGCAGCGAGCGCTTGCAGAAACGAGGCGACGCCGCCGAGCTGGATCACCAGCACGCGGTTCACGCTGTTCGTTTCGCCTTCGGAAGCTGACTTACGCCAGATCATTCCCTGTCTCTCCTCGACGACGCTGCTTTGGAGCGCCACTCGACCTGTGAATCTTATTCTGTTGCGGCGCTTCCGCTTCGCGCAAGAGCCGTTGGTAAACCGCTAATGTGGCCGTTTGCAGAGCTTCTTTCGAATAAAGCGCCCGCGCACGGTCGCGTCCGTTCTGTCCCATTTTGGCGCGTGCTTCTGGGGCCAGATCGATGAAACGCTCGATCGCGCCTGCAAGCGCCGTGACATTCCCTGCCGGGACAAGAAACCCTGTTTCACCCTCCACCACGGTTTCGGTGAACCCGCCAAGATTGGACGCAATCACCGGCACGCCCATCGCCTGCGCTTCCACCGCGCCGCGACCAAACGCTTCCGGCTCAATTGAAGGGAACACGGCGACGTCGGATGCGGCGAACGCCAACGGCATTTGCCTCACATGGCCGACCACCGCCACAACATCCTGCAGTTTATTGGCTTCAATGTTGGTAACGATTGCTTCGTGGTAACCGCGCCGACCTTGCGCATCGCCGGCAATGACAAGTTTCAGCGCGCGAGGTCGTTTCGCTTGAATTTGCTTGATCGCTTCTATCAAGACTAAATGGCCTTTCCAACGTGTAAGGCGTGCTGGAATGATAAGCGTCGTGCGTGTGTCGTCCGGCCCAAGCCCCCATTGCGACCGCAAGGCGGCTATGTCGTCCGGTTTAATCCGATCGGGATCGAATTGTTCGAGATCGACGCCGCGCGGAATGGCGATCACGCGCGCGGGATCAATGTTGTACTGTTTGATCACGTGCTGGCGCGTGTATTCGGAGTTTGCGATGATCAGATCGCCGCGCGCCATCACCGAATTGTAGAAGCGCTTTGCCGACGAGCGCGCGTTGTAGATGCCGTGGAACGTGGTGAGGAACGGAATCTTTGTCATGCGCGCGGCGGCAAAGGCGCTCCAAGCCGGCGCACGCGATCGCGCATGCACGATCTGCACGCCGCGCTCACGCACGACCTTAGCCATGGCGAAAGCATTCGAAATTGCGGTGATCGGATTCTTTGTGGCGGCGGGCAGTCTGATCAACTCGCCGCCGGTCGCCTTGAGGTCCGGCTCAAGGCGACCGCCGGCGCTAGCGACCAAAGCGAGCCCCCCGGCGCGGCTGATCGCTTCCGCCATTTCAAGCGTGGTCCGCTCGACCCCGCCAGCACTAAGCTCAGGGGTAACTTGCAGAACTGTCAGGATGTGACCTTCTTGCAATGCTCTGCCAACGCCCCGGATTCCGCCTATTCGGGCTAAGCCGATGTTTGCTAACGGATTTGATTAAATAGGCGCTCAGATTCGTTAACGAGGCGCTTTCTTCGTCGCCAAAATCGATCTGGAGTAGAGCGATGCCATTCGGCCAAATCGAGGCTGTCGCCCACAATGGACTGCGCTTGGCGCTCGAGCGGCAAGGCGGCGCGCAGCCGACATTCGTGTGGTGCGGCGGCTTCAAGTCCGACATGACCGGCACGAAGGCGCAGGCGCTGGCCGAATGGGCGCACATGCGCGGCCAAGGCTTTGTCCGATTTGACTATTCCGGCCACGGCCAATCCGACGGCGCGTTCACCGACGGCACGATTGGCGCGTGGGCAGGCGATGCGTTGGCCATCATCGATCAGGCGACGGAAGGCACGCTGGTGCTGGTGGGCTCCTCCATGGGCGGATGGATCAGCCTGTTAGCAAGTCGTGCGCGGCCGCAGCGCATCGCTGGCCTGTTGCTCATCGCCCCGGCTGCGGACTTCACCGAGCGGCTGATGTGGGCGTCGTTTCCGCCCGAGGTGCGCCGCGAGATTGAGGAAACCGGGCGCTGGGGGCGGCCCTCAGCCTATGATCCGGAGCCTTACATCATAACCCGAGCGCTGATTGAAGACGGCCGCAAGCATCTGCTCATGGACGGTCCTATCCCTTTCGCGGGATCTGTACGCATCCTTCAAGGCGGGCGCGATCCAGACGTGCCGGCTACGCACGCCGAGGCGCTCTCCAAACTGATCCAGAGCCTGGACCTACGTTTCGATCTCATCCCGGACGGCGATCATCGCTTATCGCGCCCAGAGGACATCGACCGCCTTATCTGCGTCGCAAATGAACTGGCGGATAGGCTCGCGTCTTAAGCGAAGTCTGAGGCAAGCGCTTGGCTTCCGCCCAAGCTTGGGGCATCGCTGAGCCCAGCAGGCTCGGGGACCGCCAGCGGGGAGTACGAGAATTGATGACGAGCATCGCCGCCCTTCTTTTACCGTTCGCACTGATGCAAGCGGCAGAGACTGCGCCATCCGCCGGCGCGAGCCATGTGCAGGAGCGCTTTGCCGCTTGCGTCGCGCAAATCGATGCCGACGCTGAGCGCGCGTACGAAGACGCCATGGCATGGGCCTCTGAAGCGCAATCGGTTTACGCGTATCGGTGCGCGGCGATGGCGCTGATCGGCCAGAACCGCAACGACGAAGGCGCGCGACGCTTGGATTCGCTCGCCATGGCGCTGAACCCAATCGACACCGGCCTGCGCGCCGAACTCTTCAGCCAAGCTGGCAACGCGTGGCTGCTGGCGCGCGAGCCGGGCCGCGCCCGCTCCTCGTTCACGCGCGGCATCGCCATTATGGAAGCCGACCCGACGCAACTGCCTGATCTTTTGATCGATCGTTCCCGCGCCTATGCGATGGAAGCGGAATGGCGTTTGGCCGAGGAAGATCTCTCTCGCGCGCTTGATGTGCGCGCCAACGATCCACTGGCGCTGCGCCTGCGCGCCGCCGCCCGCATCCAGCAGCGTGCCTGGGATTTGGCCGAAGCCGATGCGCAGGCCGCCGTTACGGCCGAGCCGAGCAACGTGGACAATTACCTGATCCTCGGCCACGTCCGCGAAAGCCGCCGCACCGGCGAGCCGGTGATGATGCAATAGGCCCATTTTGGGTTTTCGCTAGAAATCGCGACGGATTATCTTCGCGCCACCGTTTAGTGTCTTGCGAGGACGCGTGTCTTGGGAGGCACAAACGTGAATTTGAAAGCTTGCATTTTGGGCGCTGTCATTGCGCTCACCGCCACAGCCGGCCCCGCCTTCGCGTGGGATTTGCTCGGGACGCGTGACGTGCGCGACCGCACCGAGCGCGACACGATCGTTGTGGAGGGGCCGCGCCAATTCGAGCGCATTCGCCTCTGCGTCTATCGCCAGCCGGTTCACTTCATCGATCTTGACGTGCGCTTCGCCAATGGCGGCCATCAAGACGTGAGTGTGCGCCAACGCATCAATCCGGGCGAATGCACCCGCGCCATCGACTTGAACGGCGACGACCGCAACATCGCGTCGGTTTCGATGGTGTACGAAGAAACCAGCTTCCGCCGCCGCCACGCGACGGTGCGGCTGTTCGCCGAATAGCGCTTAGCTTCGGAGTATGGTGCGCAAATCCCACTCGGCCGTGCGCACATTATCGACCTTCCAGCGATCGTCCTGCCACACGAGGTCGTAAAGCACTTCCTCGTGCTGGCCGGCGTTCGTGAAGCTTGCACGCACACTCGCATGGCTGCCTTCGACGATTGCCTCGGTCGCGGCGCGCACATCGCTCAATTGATAATCCTGCGCGTCGATGATCGGATCGAAATCGAGGATCGGCTCGCCCTGCGCCTGCGAGCGCGCAAACATGGCTTGGAGATCAGCGCTCATCTGCGCTGACCAAGGGACCGCCTCCGCGAGCGGCGGAATTTGCCCGTCCGCAACGAGGTACGGATCGTAGAAGCGCTGCACCACGCTCGCAGGATCGGGGATCGCGCGCGCCGCATCCGCCTCCTCCGGCGACGCCTCAACCGTCTCGGGCTCACGCTGACACGCCGCGAGCACGGCGGCGGCGCTTAAGCTCAACATCAAATCACGTCTGCGCATGCGTCCTCCACGCGGCCCGAAGATGGCGCCATGCACGCGGCAACGCCAGCGCGGGTTGTTCGTTTTGACGAAGTATTCGGCTTAGGCGAAGCATTGGTGATGAGCCAGATCAACGACCAAGCGGCCGCCGTGTTGCGCCATTATCCGCGCATCTACATCGCTTGCCACACCGACCACCGTGATCGTAAGGGCCAGGGCGGCGCGATCACCGCGCGCGACCAAACCATACTCGCCCACATTCCGGATCACGGCATACGCCCGAATGCGCTGGCGGCGCACCTCTACATCGCGGCGTCAACGCTTTCGGCGGCGCTGAAACGGCTCGCCTCATTGCGCTTGGTTACGCTGGAAACCAACCCCGAAGATGCACGCGGAAAAATCGTGCGCCTAGCGCCGGCGGGCCAGGCGGCGTTGTCCCGGACATCGGTCCTCGACGTGGCGCGTGTGATGGCGGCCCTGCGCGGTTTGAATGCGGAAGAGCGCGCCGCCGTTGTGCGAGGCCTGAGCTTGCTGGCGGATGCGGCGCAGACAATCAAAGTGGGTAAATCATGAAATGGCTGCTTGGCATAGTTGGCGTGTTGGTCGCTGTCGTGGCGCTCATCTACGTGATCGGCTTTTCGTTGCCGCGTGAACATGTTGCGCACGCCGAACGCGTGATCCCGCAATCGATCGAGGACATCGCGGCGCGCATCCGCGACGTGCGCGCTTATCCGGAGTGGCGGGATGTCGCCGTCGAGAACCTCCGCGCGGATAGAGACGCAATCGCTTACGTGGAGATCGCAGACGGCGATCGCATCGCTTATCGGCGCACCGAGCCGGAGGCTGACCGCCTCTTTGTCTCCGAAATCGCCGACGAGACCCTCCCTTTCGGCGGTCAATGGAGCATCACGCTAACGCCAGACGGCGCGGGAACGCGCGTCAGCATTGAAGAAAACGGCCACGTGCGGGATCCGCTCTACCGCTTCTTCTCAGCACTCGTATTCGGCCACACATCGAGCATGGAGCTCTATCTCGACAAGCTAGCGGCGAGCTTCGTTTAGTTCGCCACCCAACGCACGGCGGGATCGTTGAAATCCACGACGTCCGAGAGCTCATAGACGTTGCGATAGCCGTAGCCGTAGAGATTTATGAAGGTCTGGATGTTGAGCGCGAGTTCAACACGCTTGAGGATCACCGGCTCGGCGTTGTTCGAGAAATTGTTGTTGCAATAGATCAGGATGCGTACGTTCGGGTCGCGCAGCACGCCCGCCAAACTCCGATCCGTGAAATCCGTGAACGGCAGATTGACCGCACCGTCGATATGGCCGCGCGCATAGGCGTCGGCGGAGCGCGCATCCAGCACGATCGTGTTCGGCTCACGCGCCATGCGCTCGAAATCGGCATGCGAGACGAGGCGTTGCTCACGTATTTGCTCGACGTCGCGCGTCAAACCGCGAAAGCCACGATAATCGATCTGTGCGTTGTTGGGTTGAAGCTTCTCTTGCGCCACGGCCGTGGCCGTCAGCGCGATGGCGCCAAGCGCTAGTGCGGTCATAAGACGGCGCATCGCACACCTCCCGAAGATCGAGAGTTCGCGCCGCGTTTGCGGAGGATTTACGGCTGGATCAGGACGCTCCGCCGACGGCGCGCAAAATATACGGCCCCCCCAGCGCGAAGAAGCCGCCGAGCAGCAAGCCGACCGGCATGCCCATCAACGCGCCGACATAGGCGTTGCCCAGCCGCTCGCCCCAATCGAGGCCGCGTCCGCCCAAGCGCAGCACAAAGCCGATGCCAGCGCCGATCAGGCCGCCGACGCCGCCATAATCCCAGCCAAGCACGCACAAAGCGACCATGCCCGCGAACGCCACGGTGCTCAGTATCAGCCGCATCCCATCCAAGCAGGTTACTCCGTCCCGCCGCCCCTGCGCGGCTTGTTCCACGCCACAGGCGCTCCGGCAAGCGGGCGGCGCATCGTGCGGCTTGGGCCCCGGGCTAGATTCGCGCTTCCGGCGGCCGGGCTGCGCCATTTGGCGCATGGGGTGCTGCGCTATCGCTCGCATTTAGAGCGCGCGCGACGGCGTCCCGCTGTGCAGCGGCGGTGATCAGGCCAAGCTCCTGAGGCGTCACCACCACCAATTGGCCCGCACTCGCAAGCGCTTCGGCGATGTTCTGGCGCGTCTGCATTTCGAGCATGGCGAGGATCGCGCTGGTCGAGTCCGGATCGCGATTGCGGAAAACGTCGGCCAATTGGTCAAGCTGTTGCGGACGCAATGACAAGACGCCTTGCGCACGCGCGGCCACACGCGCCGCGGCGTGTTGTTCGGGCGTGGCGCCCGGCGGCAAAGTTGGCGCGCTCGCGAGCAGCGGCGCCGCGAACTCGTCGGGCTGGGTGTAGGTAAAACTCGCGGTGTGGAATTTCACACCCAACGCCATCCCCGGCTCGCCTGCCTCGTCACCCTCTTCTTCGGCGCGACGCAAATGCTCAATCGCGGCACGTTCGACGTCATGCAGCGCCGCGCGCAATTCCTCGTCCTGGCGTCGGCCGATCTCCGCGCGGAAGGCGCTTTGAATGCGCGTATCGAGCGCCAAGCTGAATTCCTGAATCTCGTACACGTGCTTCAACAGATCGCGATTCAAGCTGAATTGCACGCGCGCTTCGACGATCACCTTGTGCGCATCCGCCGTGACCGCCTCGAACGGCAAAGGCGCACAATATTGCGGACGTAGATTGATCGAGCCCGATTTGGGATCGAGCAATTTCACCGTGCGGCGCCCGCCAGTCGCGGGATTGAGCGCGACGAATTCTATGTGCGGCGCTTCCGGGCCCTTAACGACGGATTCCTCGTAATCCCACAGCACCACCTTGCCCTTGAGCGCGCGCTTAAAGCCGCGTTCGTCATGCGTAATGAAGGTGCGATCGTAGCGCGCCTCGTAATAGCGCGTGTAAATGTAGAACGCGGCCGCCAGCAGCACTACGCCAACGAGTGCCGATACAGCGATGATCAGCGCCAATGTCATGGCCTGTCCCCGAATTTGCCCAACGCGCGGGAACACTAGCCGACGTTGCAGCCCCGCGCAGCTTTATCTCGCGCCTGGAGAAAAGCGCTATTGTTCTGGGCGATCCGTCAGCAGCACGCAGGCGGCGGTGCGCTCATTACGGACGACGCGGGCGCGTTGCACCAGCGTGGCGGCGCGACGGCGTACGTAAGGGCCAGGGTTCTCCGCGCTCCAGCGATTGGGGCTTGGCAACACGGCCGCGAGGCGCGCGGCCTGCAAAGGCGTGAGGTCCGCGGCGGAGACGCCGAAGCGCGCGCGCGCGGCGGCCTCAATGCCGAAATTGCCATCGCCCCATTCGGCGGCGTTGAGATAGGCCTCCATCACGCGCCGCTTTGGCCACATGAATTCAATCAGCGCGGTGAAATAGGTCTCAAAGCCTTTGCGCACCCAAGAGCGATCTGGCCAGAGGAAAAGGTTCTTCGCCGTTTGCTGGCTTATGGTGGACGCGCCGCGGACATTGCCCCCGCGCTGATTGGATTCCATCGCGTCTTGAATGGCTTCAACGTCAAAGCCGTGGTGCGTACAGAAATTCGCATCCTCCGCCGCGATCACCGCGCGCACGATGTGCGGCGACATGCGATTGAGCGGGATGGGATAATGGCGAATGGTCTGCCCCTCCGCCGCGCGCTGCATCATCAACATCGTCGATGGCGGATCGATGAAGAGGTACACGCCAGCCCACGTCACCGGCAGCAGCACGAACGCGATGAAGAGCACGCTGATCGTGGTGATCACCAGGCCAAAGCGCTTGCGGCGCTTAATGCGACCGAGGTCGAGATCGAGATTGGTGCGTGCGTCGCGCGCGCGTTGGCGATCACCGGGACGCCGCTGCGGCGGCATTGGGATTTCCGGCTCGCCGAACAAGCTTTCTTCAGAGCGCCGCGGCGGCTCATACTGGGGTTCGGGCGCGCGCGGCTCTTCCGGCTGGCGGTCCCCGGGATCGTCTTCCGGCCTCATCCCCACTCCTCGGTGACGCTCGCGTCGCTTTCTCGCGGCGCGTGGGCGGATTTGAGGCGCTTGAAGGCCGCCTCGTCAAGCAGGCGCGCGAGCGCCCATACCGCCATGCCGCGGACTAAAGGCGATTCATCCTTAAGTCGCGCCTCTGCTGCGCTTGCGAGCGCCGGATCGCCGGAATTGCCCACAGCCACGAGCACGTTGCGCACAAAGCGGTCGCGGCCGGTGCGCTTCACTGGCGTACCCGCGTAGCGCACGCGGAACGCGGCATCATCGAGCGCGGCCAATTCCGCCAGCGGCGCGAGGCGGAGATCGTCGCGCAGCGCGATCCGGGTTTCGCGTGCGTCCTGCGCGAACTTGTTCCAGGGGCAGACGGCCAAGCAATCGTCACAGCCATAAATGCGATTGCCCATCGGCGCGCGAAACTCGCGCGAGATCTGGCCTTTATGTTCGATAGATAGATACGCAAGGCAACGCCGCGCATCGAGTTGGTAGGGCGCGGGAAACGCTGCCGTCGGACACGCATCAAGACACGCGCGGCATGAGCCGCAATGATCTGTCTGCGCTTCATCCGGCTCGATCTCGGCCGCGCTCAAGATCGCGCCGAGGAAGAGCCAAGAGCCGTGTTCGCGCGAGACGAGGTTCGTGTGCTTGCCTTGCCAGCCGAGCCCTGCGCGTTGCGCTAGCGGCTTTTCCATCAACGGCGCAGTATCAACGAACACTTTGACATCCGCACCGCTCTCACGCGCGAGCCATTGCGCGAGCTGCTTCAGCTTGCCTTTGATGACGTCGTGATAATCACGCCGCGCCGCGTAGGCGGAAACGATGCCTTCTTGTTTGCGCTCCAGCAGCGCGATCGCGTCATCATCTGGCGCGTAGGATTGACCGACGACGATGGCGCTCTTTGCATAAGGCCAGAGCGCGTTCGGGTGTGAACGGCGATCCTGCGCCATCCAGCCCATATCGCCGTGCCGGCCCTCGCGGAGAAACTCCTCGAGCCACGTCGCCGCTTGCCAAGGCGCGCGCGCATCCGCAACGCCGATGGCGTCGAAGCCCAAGGTACGGGCTTGTGCTTTGAGGCGTTCGGAAAGGCTCACGCGGCCGCATATGGCCCATGCAACGGGTTACGTCGAGCCGCGTGGTTAGCGCCGCAGCTGCGCGGCCAGTTCTATGCGGCGGTTTTCGTGGGCCGTCGCCTCCTCAAAAGGCGGAGGCGACGGCGTCTCCAATTGAGCGGCGATCGCGAATTTCACGAACCCGATACATTAGGCCGCGACCGCTTCCTTATCGCTCAGCGCGTGCTTCAAGCGCGGCAGCATTTCCTTCGGGCAAATTTGCCAGAAGCGGCCGCGCGCGGCTTTCCAATTGGTGAGCAATTCAGCCGCGCGGGGCGAACCCGTGCGCTTCACATGCTCATCGATCAGCGCCACCAGCGTCTCTTCCCAATGCTTGGACGCAAGACGCTGCCACACGATCGTATCTGGGTTGGCCATAGCCTCGAAGCGATCTTCAGCGTCGTACACGAACGCCATGCCGCCCGTCATGCCCGCACCGAAATTGTCACCAAGATTGCCGAGGATCACGACGGCGCCGCCGGTCATATATTCGCAGGCGTTGGCGCCCGCGCCTTCGATGACGGCCGTTGCGCCCGAATTGCGTACGGCGAAGCGTTCGCCCGCGAGGCCCGCCGCGAAGAGCTTACCGCTGGTTGCGCCGTACAAGCAGGTATTGCCAATGATGGCGCCGAGGCGATGCGCTTCGTCCGCCGGCGGACGAAGCGAGATGAGCCCGCCTGAGAGACCCTTGCCGACGTAATCGTTCGAGTCACCCGTCACATCGAGCGCAATGCCTTGCACAAGGAACGCGCCCAAGCTTTGCCCGCACGAGCCACGCAAATTCACCGTGAGCTGGCCTTCGCGTTGGCCAGTCATGCCGAATTTGCGCACGAGGTGCGCCGAGGCGCGCGCGCCGATGGCGCGTTGCGTGTTGCGCACGGCGAAATCGAGTTGGCGCTTCTCACCGCGCTCAAAGAAGCCGGCGGCGTTATCCAGGATTTGGTGATCCAGCGACGGCGGCGGCTCGTTGCGGCCGAGCTGCGTGCAATAGGCCGGGTACGGGCTGTCGACGCGTACGAGCAGCGGGTTGAGATCGAGGTCGTCCAAATGTTCGGCGCCGCGACTGATCTGTTCAAGCAGATCGGTGCGGCCAATCACTTCTTCCAAACGGCGGAAGCCGATGTCGGCGAGCAATTCACGCACCTCTTCTGCGACGAAGCTCATCAGATTGACGACCTTCTCCGGCGTGCCTGTGAATTTCGCGCGTAGCGCTTCGTCCTGCGTACAAACGCCGACGGGGCATGTGTTGGAATGGCACTGGCGCACCATGAGACAGCCGACTGCGACGAGCGAGGCTGTGCCAATGCCGAACTCTTCCGCTCCGAGGATCGCGGCGACAACGATGTCGCGCCCGGTGCGCAAACCGCCATCCGTGCGCAGGCGCACGCGATGGCGGAGGTTGTTGAGCATCAAGGTTTGATGCGCTTCGGCGAGCCCCATTTCCCACGGATTGCCGGCGTACTTGATCGACGTCTGCGGGCTGGCGCCCGTACCGCCAACGTGGCCGGAGATCAAGATCGTATCCGCGCCGGCCTTCGCGACGCCAGCCGCAACCGCGCCGATGCCGGATTGCGAGACGAGCTTCACGCACACGCGCGCGACCGGATTGATCTGCTTCAGATCATAGATGAGCTGCGCCAAATCTTCGATCGAGTAGATGTCGTGGTGCGGCGGCGGCGAGATCAGCATCACGCCCGGCGTCGAGTGACGCAGGCGCGCGATGAGTTCAGTCACCTTAAAGCCGGGCAGCTGACCGCCTTCGCCGGGCTTCGCGCCCTGTGCGACTTTGATTTCGATTTCGCGGCACTGGTTGAGATACTCGGCCGTGACGCCAAAGCGCCCCGAGGCGATTTGCTTAATCGCGGAGTTCGCGTCGTCTCCGTTCGGCAACGGCTTATAGCGCTCTGGTACTTCGCCGCCCTCGCCCGACACAGAGCGCGCGCCGATGCGGTTCATGGCGATGTTCATCGCGCCGTGCGCTTCAGGAGAGAGCGCGCCCAAGCTCATGCCGGGCGTCACGAAGCGCTTGCGGATTTCGTTGACGCTTTCGACTTCGGCGAGCGGCGCCGGCGTGAGACTCTCGCGCACTTCCAGAAGGTCGCGCAATTGGATCGGCTCGCGCAGACGGCGCTCACGCACTTTGTCGGCGTATTTTTTGTAGGCGACGTAGTCGCCGGTATCGCAGGCCTTCTGTAGCTGGTGAATCGAGTCCGCTTCGAGCGCATGGCGTTCGCCGCGTGCGCGGTAGCGATAGAAGCTGCCGACAGGCAGCGCTGTCAGCGTCTCGTCGTAAGCGTTCTGGTGCTTATCCACCTCTTCGAAGGCGATGCCGCCCAGGCCGACGCCGGAGATACGGCTGGTGAGACCGGGGAAGAATTCATCCACGAGCGCACGCGACAGGCCGATCGCTTCGAAGTTCAGACCACCACGATACGACGAGATCACCGAAATGCCCATCTTCGAGATGATCTTGAAGAGCCCCGCTTCGAGCGCGGCGCGATAATTCGCGCACGCTTTCTCGCGCGAGAGCGCACCGGAGAGGCCCCGGCTGACGCGATCGCCGATCGTGTCGAGCGCGAGATACGGGTTCACCGTCGTCGCGCCGCAACCAATCAGCACGGCGGCGTAATGCGGATCGAGACACTCGGCCGAACGCACCGAAATCGAACAGAAAGAACGCAAGCCCTTCTGGGCCAAATATGAATGCACGCCGCTGACGATCAGGATCATCGGGCAGCCAATACGATCCGGCCCTTGCGCTTCATCCGTGAGCGCAATGTGCGAGCGGCCAGCTTTGATCGCCTTCTCCGCATCGCTCCGAATGCGGTTGATCGCGGCGCGTAGCACAACGCCCGCGTCTTCACCCGGCGCGGGCGGCGCGAAGGTGCAATCGATGCGCACGACTTCGTCGCCGAGCTCGGTCAGCATGCGTTGATACATGCCGTTGGTGAGGATCGGGCTGGAGAGCACGTACACGTTGGATTGCGTCTCGTCCTGCGCCAACACGTTGCCGAGGTTCTTGAAGCGCGTGGCGAGACTCATCACGCGGCCTTCGCGCAAGGGATCGATCGGCGGGTTCGTGACCTGGCTGAAGTTCTGGCGGAAATAGTGCGAGAGCGGCCGGTTCTGCTCAGACAGCACCGCGAGCGGCGCGTCATCGCCCATCGAACCGATGGCTTCCTTGCCCTCTTCCATCATCGGCTGAAGTAGAAGTTCAAGGTCTTCCATGGTGAAGCCAGCGGCAGCCTGACGGCGCAGCAGCTCGCCACGATCTTCAAAGAGACGCGGCTCAGAACCTTCGAGCTTCTTGTCAAGATCGATCACATTCTTGAGCCAATCGCCATAGGGATGCTGCGCGGCAAGCGCGTCGATCATCTCGCCGTGGCGATAGAGTTTGCCTTCGTGCGTATCGACCGCGATGAGCTGACCGGCGCCGATCCGCCCGCGTTCGGTGATCTTACGGTCATCGAGCGGGCACATGCCGGTTTCCGAACCGATCGCGAGCAAGCCGTCTTCGGTCAGCGCGTAGCGCAGTGGGCGCAAGCCGTTGCGATCGAGACCTGCAACCGCCCAGCGGCCATCGAACATGGCAAGCGCCGCCGGGCCGTCCCACGGCTCCATCACAGCGTTGCAATATGCGTAAAGTGCACGATGGCTCGGCTTCATCGTGTGCGACTTGACCCACGCTTCCGGCACCAGCAACGACTTCGCCATCGGCGCAGCACGGCCAGCGCGGACGAGCACTTCGAACACGTTGTCGAGTGCAGCAGAATCCGAGCCGCTCGGCTGGATGATCGGCTTCACGTCCGCGTCGGATTCGCCAAACGCATCGGACGCCATGCGCACTTCGTGCGAGCGCATCCAGTTCACGTTGCCCTTCAACGTGTTGATCTCGCCATTGTGCGCGAGCATGCGGAACGGCTGCGCGAGACGCCATTGCGGGAACGTGTTGGTCGAATAGCGCTGGTGATAGATCGCCACGCACGACACGAAGCGGTCATCTTTCAGATCGGGATAGAAGGTATCGATCTGCTGGGCGAGGAACATGCCCTTGTAGATCAAGGTCTGCGCCGAGAGCGAGCAGACATAGAGTTCGGCGATGTTGGACGCGAGCGCACGCTTTTCAATGCGGCGGCGGCAAATGAAAAGATCGCGATCGACCGTCTCTTCGTCTCGACCTTGCGGGTCGTGGAAAAGCACCTGCTCGATTTCCGGGCGCGTGGCATTGGCCTTTTCGCCGATCTGCGAAATGTCGACCGGCACCTGGCGCCAGGAATAGATCACGAAGCCGGCGCGGATGATTTCGCTCTCGATGATGACGCGCGCGCGCTCTTGGGCGCCCAGATCAAGGCGTGGCAAGAACACTTGACCGACGAAGATCGGACCCGGGCGCGGCGTGTGGCCGGTGCGGACGACGATCTCGCGGAAGAAATCCTGCGGCGCATCAATCAGAATGCCAGCGCCGTCGCCTGTCTTGCCGTCGGCGTCGACCGCACCGCGGTGCCACACCGCCTTCAGCGCCTGGATCGCAAGCGTCACCACATCGCGCCTCGGCTTGCCGTCGAGCGCCACCACGAGGCCAACGCCGCATGCGTCGCGTTCGTCCTCGATGCGATAGAGACCTTCGCGCTCCAGTCTCTCGCGCTCGCGGATATAGCGAGCGATCTCAAGTTCGCCGTTCATGGACTTATTCCGCAGCTACGCGCGCCGCTTGGGCGCGGTCTTGAAGATGAGCGTGGATCGCATCGGCGGCCTCACGCCCCTCCTTGATGGCCCACACGACGAGCGAGGCGCCGCGCACGATGTCGCCGGCAGCGTACACGCCGGGCAAATTCGTAGCGTAGGTCAGCGGATTGGCGCTGATCGTGCCCCATCGTGTCGTTTTGAGCTCGAGCGCGTCCCAAGCTTCCGGCAGATCTTCCGGATCGAAGCCGAGGGCTGCGATGATAAGATCGCCCGACACGTCGAACTCACTGCCCGGCACTTCTTCCGGCGATTGACGCCCGCTCGCGTCCGGCGCGCCAAGGCGCATGCGGACGGCGGCGACGCCCGGCTTCTTGCCCGCGCGCACCGCCTTAGGCGCCGCCAGCCACTCGAACACAACGCCCTCTTCCTCGGCGTTTTTCACTTCGCGCTGCGAGCCCGGCATGTTGGCGCGGTCACGGCGATAGAGGCAGGTCACGCTCTTGGCGCCCTGACGCACGGCCGTGCGCACGCAATCCATCGCCGTATCGCCGCCGCCGATGACGACGACGCGCTTGCCAGCAGCATTGAGCGCGCCGCTGCTGAAGTCCGCCACGTCGTCTCCGAGGCCGACGCGGTTGGAGGTGATGAGATAATCGAGCGCCTTCACCACGCTCTGATCGTTCGGCGCGTTGAGCGGCTTGGCTTTGTAAACGCCGGTCGCGATCAGCACGGACTCGTGTTGCGCGCGCAGATCTTCAAACGTGATCGTCTCGCCGACATTGCAGTTCAGCACGAATTTCACCCCGCCGTCGATCAGGCGTTGCGTGCGGCGCTCGACGACTTCCTTCTCCAGTTTGAAACCGGGAATGCCATAAACCAGCAGACCGCCGACGCGATCGTGGCGATCATAGGTCGTGACTTGATAGCCGCGCAGGCGCAGGCGCTCGGCGGCGGCAAGGCCAGCGGGACCGGCGCCGATGATGCCGACGCTTTCCTCGCGTTCGCGGCGCGGCTTGATCGGCGCGACCCAGCCTTGCTCCCAGGCCGTGTCGGTCAGGTACTTCTCCACAGCGCCGATCGTCACCGAGCCGTGCGTCGATTGCTCGATCACGCAGGCCCCTTCGCAGAGGCGATCCTGCGGGCAAATCCGGCCGCAGATTTCCGGCATGGAATTGGTGGACGCCGAAAGCTGATAGGCCTCCTCCAGACGCCCCTCGGCCGTCATGCGCAGCCAGTCGGGAATGTTGTTCTGCAGCGGGCAATGCGTCTGGCAGAACGGAACACCGCATTGGGCGCAGCGCGAGGCCTGCTCGTTGGCCTTCTCGGCAATAAACTCGCGATAAATCTCGTGAAAATCCCCCGCCCGGTCAGCGGCCGGGCGCTTGTCGGGCCATTTTTGGCCCAAAGACACGAATTTCTGCATGCGTTCGGCCACGAACGCCCTCCAAAGGCGCGAGTTGCGGGATAATTTTCCTTTAAGCTGAGTTTCCCTGTCTGCTCAAGAAATAAGCTGCCTCTGTACAGGGTTTTGGCCTGATTTTCGCACTTTCGCCGCGGTGCGACGCGCTTCATGGTCGCCTCGGCTCATTTTGGGGGCGCCGCCTTGGACTTTCTCGACCTGATCCGCGCCGCCTTCCTCGGCGTGCTCCAAGGCCTCACTGAATTCCTGCCCGTCTCCTCCACGGCCCACCTCCTGATCGGGGCGGAGCTGATCGGCTACGACGACCCGGGCGGCGTTTTTACCGTCATGATTCAGCTCGGCTCGATCCTGGCCGTGATGTGGCTTTACCGACAGCGCATCATCGACGTGATCACCGGCCTGCCGACCAAGCCGGAGGCGCGGCGCTTTGCGCTGATGCTGTTTCTCTCGTTCCTGCCTGCGGTCGGCATCGGCTTTTTCGCCGCCGATTACGTCAAGACGGTGCTCTATGAGAGCTTCATCGTCATCGGCTGGGCGCTGGTGATCGGGGGCGCGGCCATGCTGCTCCTGGAGCGCTTTGCGCCGAAGCCGGTCGTCACGGACGCCGCCGAGACACCGATCTGGCGCGCGGTGGCTGTGGGCTTCATGCAATGTATCGCCATGATCCCGGGCGTCTCACGTTCGGGCGCGACCATTTATGGTGGCTTGCTGCTGGGCCTCGACCGGCGCGCCGCGGCTGAGTTTTCGTTCTTCCTCGCCATGCCTACTATGGTGGCGGCCTTCATCTACGACTTCATCAAAGTGAAGGATCAGATCGCGCCCGAGCGCATCGCCGAGATCGCGGTCGGCTTCGTGTTCGCGTTTATCGCCGCCGCGATCGTGGTGAAGCCCTTCCTCGATTTCGTGACGCGAATTGGCTTCGGCCCGTTTGCTTGGTATCGCATTGGCCTCGGCGCGCTTCTGCTCGGCGGCGTTTATATGGGCCAGCTGGGCTAGCGCTTCAGAGGCGGCGCTTCTTCGAAGCGAAGCGCGTCGAGCCCGAAAGCCAGCTCGCTTTGGCCGAAACAGCGGACCTCGCCAAGAAGGGCCGCGTCTGCATCATGTGCTTGGAGCATGATTGGCGCGACTGCCATCGCGCGATCGTCGCCGTACGCCTCGGCGCATTCGGCCTTAAACCGGCGCACCTTTCGCCCGGACCGCCGCGATAATGGAAACGACGAGCAGCGTCGTCCAATAGAGCGCGACCGCGCCAGTGAAGGCGCGCGCATCAACCAAGGCGGCATAAGCCGCGCCAACGATAGGCAGCGTAAGCAGCGCGATGATCCCGAGAATCCTGCGCTTGTTCGCGCCAGTGAAGCAAAGCGCAGCGACGAACACGCCGTTCAAACCGATGCCTGCGTATTTCACCCAATGCATCGGCGCGACAAGCGGCAGGTGCGTTGCGGCGTTCTGATAGTCGGCGGTGAGTTGAAGTTGTTGGTAAGTCTCGACCACATCGCCACCGGCGCCGATCAGCGCGGCGACCACAGCGAGCCATTTCAAAACAGCGTTGCCGCCAAGCATGAAGGCGGCGGCGATCAAGAAGATCGCGTATACGGGGATGAAGGCGAAGAGATCGAGCGTGTTGAGCTGATCCATCGCGGCGATGATCGCCGGGTCAGCGGGATCGCCGAACACAAGCGCGAGATCGGCCATTGTCGTACTGCGCTGGAAGGCGCTCACATAATTCGCCGCCTCGCCTGGCGCGTACACAGCGCTCACGTCCGGCAGAAAATTGAACGCGACAAAGACGCCGAGCGTCGCCAATCCGAAAATCGAAGCGGCGATGGCCCAGGCGCGCGATGTCATGCGGCATTCTGCTTTGTTTGGAATTGCCCGTACGGGCGGAAGCGCCAGAGATAAGCTGGCACGATGGCTTCGACCGTTTCAAGCGCTGTGACGCCCAAATCCTGGATCGTGCCCGCCAGCGGATCGACGCCGACGATATTGTCCTTGCGCAACATGTTAACCTGATCACCGGTCAGCGGCGGCGCGGCGAACGGGATCAGCTTGAAGGCCCAGCTCGTCAGCAGGCCAAGCGGGTACGCAAACACGAACGGAAGTGGGATCAGCGGACGCGGACGCGCGATTTCCTTGGTGATGAATTCAAGCAATTGTTTGAACGTGTAGGTGCTTGGGCCGCCAAGCTCATAAACGCGGCCTTGCGCCTCACGCTTATCGAGTGCGGCAACCACGGCGTCGGCCACATCGCCGACGAACACGGGTTGGAATTTCGTTTTCCCGCCGCCGATCAGCGGTAGCGCCAGCGTCGTCTGCGCCATGCGCGCGAAGCGATTGAAGAAGGCGTCTTCGGGGCCGAACACGATCGACGGGCGAAGGATCGTCGCCGTCGGCGCAGCGTCGAGCACGGCGCGCTCGCCTTGGTACTTCGACTGCGCGTATTTGGCGCCCTTCTCTGCAGCACCAATCGCGGAGATATGCACGACGCGCTTGATACCGCGCTTGGCCGCCGCTTCGGCGACAGCGCGCGCGCCTTCGACGTGCAGCGCTTCAAAATTCTGCGTGCCGCTTTCGTGGAGCACTGCAACCAAGTTCACGACAGCGTCGGCGCCTTCGAGCGCTGCGTCGATCGAGTCCGGAAAGCGGAGGTTCGCTTGCACGAGTTGAATCTGGCCGACATCGCCCATCACGCGGAGTTCGGCGCCTAGATGCGGGCGGCGCATAGCGATGCGGACGCGCTTGCCGCGCTTGGCCAGCGCGCGCACGACCTGCTTCCCAATGAAGCCAGAGCCGCCGAACACAACGACCAGTTCCGCCATGAAGCACTCCATCAGGTCCAGTTCAGGCCGCCCACGCAATAAGGGCAAACGGCAACCGGATATGTGCCGATTTGTGTCGCGGTATGAAGCGTTACGCGACCTTTGGCAACTGACTGGAACCCGTGCGGGCGTGTCAGCTTAGCTCATGTTCCTCTGGAACGATGCGGGGCGCGGATCGCTTGCCCCCCCGCGGGGCGGCAACGCCTGAGGCGCACGACGATGAAGAAGTTTTTGGCCATGGCCGTCGCCGCGAGCGCGCCAGCGTTTGCCGCACAGGCTTCTGCCCAAAGCTGGCAGAACATCAACCAGCGTCAGCGCGCGCTGGACGCGCGCATCGATGCAGGCCCGCGCGATCGTTCGCTCTCGCGTACCCAAGCGTATCGCCTCCGTGCCGAATTCCAGCAGATCGCGATGATTGAGCGCGACTATCGCCGCAACGGTTTGTCGCAGGCCGAGCGTCGCGACCTTGATCGTCGCTTCGACCGTCTTAGCTATAGAGTTGAAGCGGAACGCCGCGACCGAGATAACCACTACGGCTGATCCCTCCCCCCGCAACCGTAGTGCGTGAAGAAGCCGCCGATGCTCACAAGCGTCGGCGGCTTCGCCATTTCTGCGCCAGCTTTTATGCTAAAGCGGCTGGCCATGACTCGGCCACAGCCCACCCGCTTGCGCGAAGCAGAAGCCGCGCCAGTCGATGACGCAAAAGTCATCGATGCGCGCTTCAAGGTGATCGGCCGCAAGCGCCGCTTCGCGCAAATGATATGGCGCGGACTCGTCACGATCTTCTGGGCGGCGCTGATTGGATTCATGATCCCGCCAGCCTTGGTCGCGTTTGACTATTTGCGCGATTTTTTCCGCTGAGTCTTAGGCGCTCAGGCGCGCCATTTCCTCGTCGCTGATGTCTTCGTTGGAATAGACGTCTTGAACGTCGTCCAGATCATCCAGTTGCGTGAGCAACTTCATCAGCGTCTCGGCTGCATCGCCTTCGATCGGAATCGCGATGTCGGTGCGCCATACGAACTTTGCGGAAACGGCGTCGCCGAACTTCTTCGCCAAATCCTGCGCCACGCCGCCGAGTGCGTTCATCTCGCAGGTGATGACGTGGTGTTCGCCTTCAACGACGCAATCATCAGCGCCGGCCTCGATTGCGGCCTCGAGCATCGCGTCTTCGCTGGCGACCGCGAGCGCGTAACGCACTTCGCCGACTTTGCGCCATGCGTTCGAAACCGAATTGCTCTCGCCGAGATTGCCGCCGTGCTTCGAGAAAGCCGAGCGGACTTCTCCCGCGGTGCGGTTCTTGTTGTCGGTGAGGCATTCGACAATCACGCCGATGCCGCCCGGGCCAAAGCCTTCGTAACGGATTTCATCCAACTGCTCGGCGCCAGCGCCGCCGCCTTTGTCGATGGCGCGCTGGATGTTGTCCTTCGGCATGTTGACGGCGCGGCCAGCGGCCATGGCGCGGAAGAGGCGCGGATTCGCGTTCGGGTCAGGCCCGCCGAGCTTCACCGCCGCCTGAATTTCGCGCGCGATTTTGGTGAACGCCTGCGCGCGTTTTTTGTCCTGCCCGCCCTTGCGGTGCTGGATGTTCGCGAATTTGGAGTGACCTGCCATGGGGCGAGGCTTCTAACGGGCGCGCCCCGAAAAAGCCAGTCAGGCGCCGCTCAACCCCCGTAACCTGGCCCCACGCATGCAGCGGATCGCCTCCTTGGGGGTGATGACCCAGTCGAGATGCGCATCGTGCGGCCCAGTGGGGACGAGGCCCATCTCCTGCTCCGCGTACGCGATGCCCACCGCCACGGCGCCGTGGGCGCGGTAGAGCGAGATGATGCGGTCGTAATGGCCGCCGCCTTGGCCCAGGCGGTTGCCGGTGCGGTCGAAAGCGATCAGCGGCACAAAGATAAGGCGCGGCGTCACCTCTTGGCTGCCCTTCGGCGGCGACGGCACGCCGAACGCGTCTGCTGTCAGCGCCTCACTGCCGCGCCACGCCAGAAAGCGCGCTGGCCCCTGCCGGCTTTCCATCCGTGGCAAAGCCACGACATTGCCGACCTTAGCGAGGGCCGCGAGCAGCGGGCGGCCGTCAATCTCGCTGCCGACCGGCCAATAGCCAGCCACCGGCGATACGCGCGCCAACTCCAGCGGGAAATTATCGATCAGTTTGAGCGGCGCGTCGCGCGCGTCCACCGCACCGCGTTCGGCGCGCATCAGCATGCGCGCATCGGCCTTTTCCGCTTCGAGGTCGGGGCGTGGCGCGGACGTCAAATTCCCCCCTTCGCCTCGCTGCGCTCAGCATTTCCCCTATAGAGGGGAAGATAGTTGGGCGGACCACAAGCGCCGTAAGGCTTTGCTCATCCTCTCGAACCCTAGCGTACTAGGTGGGCGCCAGGTGCTGCGGACCAGGGTCCGCGACAGAGCCAGCTCCCGAGAGAGATGATACGGTCCCAGGGATGATGCACCTCTCGCACGCCGCAGTAACCGCCCGACGCTGAATCTAGGGCTTGTGAGCGCTTCGCTCAAGCCACGCCGCTCAGACCGCTTTCGGATAGGGTCCGTGCTTGTTGACGCCCCGCTCCGACGGCAACAGCGTGCAAATGAACAAGATGAGTCCGCCCAGCGGCACGAATTGCAGCAACACAAGCCAGCCGGACCAACCGATATCGTGCAGACGGCGGATCAGCACCGTCAGACTGGCGGGCAAGAAGCCTACAAACGCCAGAATGAGCACCGGCGTCGCGAGCATGGCGAATGAATCTGTGAACGCGGGGCCGGCCCGCATCTGCCCGGCCGCGCCGATGCCCATCAGCACCAGGAAGATGCCGACTAGCATCAGAAACGAGAAGAGGATGAAGCTCCAATATTCGAGCCGCCGCGCACGCCCGACGCCGTTGAACGACATGCGCATGCTCTTGGCGAAATAGCCCCAGATATCGAGCTTTTCTGGCGGCGGTCCGTCCACCCCTTTCACGACGATCTGCGACGCCCATTCCGCATCGCGCGGCGTGAACTCCGCGAATGCGCCCGCTGTCGGCGCCTGCCCCTCGCCTAAATCCGCCGACCGGAAGCGATAATGCGCGCCATCGGCGCTGCGAATCAGGCCGACATCGGCGCCGGATTCGAAATAGAGAATTTCACCACGCATGCGCTCCCCCCGGAACTTGCGCAGATATTCATGCGCGGCGAAACCCGCGCGTGCAACCTAAAGCTTTGTGTCAGGCGGCGCCGTGCGCCACCAAAACGCCGACGCGGCCGCGCTCGTCATTCACAGCCACATTCTGCGCGTCCATGCGCGCTTCGACGACCATGTCCGTCAGCCGTTCGATCTCCTCGCGCGCCAAAGCCAATGCGGCGCTGGTGGCCTGGGTTTGATCGAGCAGCGAGAGTACAGTCAGCACAAGGCGGCGCATCGTGTCTTCATCGCCGGAGAAGCGGGCAAGACGCGCATCAAGCGCTTCGGCCAAATCTTCCAGCCGGCGCTGATCGCAATCGGCGCACTCAATGGTGAATTTTTG
>Ga0315902_10001644_pt1 | contig 35670 bp, 31 predicted proteins | sample LakEriMetagenome_9_FD_203523 | JGI IMG/M metagenome (GOLD analysis project Ga0315902, IMG submission 203523) | Freshwater fungal communities from buoy surface, Lake Erie, Ohio, United States - Buoy 12 MA117 | ecosystem: Environmental > Aquatic > Freshwater > Lake > Lake biofilm | place: USA... | reverse complement strand
GCGGCGCATGCCGCCGGCAGCACGAGACGACGCTTCGGATCCTGGGCCTGAAGCGCGAGCAGCATCGCGAGCACGCCTCGCACCGGTCGGATGTCGCCGGTGAGTGAGAGCTCGCCCACGAAGGCCAGATCGGCGAGCGATGCCGGCGGCACCTGTGCGCTGGCGGCCAGAATGCCCAAGGCGATGGGGAGGTCGAACCGGCCGCTGTCCTTCGGGAGATCGGCCGGGGCGAGATTGACGGTGATGCGCCGGCTCGGCATCTCGAAGCCCGCCTGCAGCAGCGCGGCGCGTACGCGATCGGTGCTCTCGCGCACGGCTGCCTGGGGCAGACCGACGAGGTGCAGGCCGGGCAGCCCATTGGCGAGATGGACTTCCACCTGGACCTCGGGCGACTGCACCCCGGCCAGGGCGCGGGATCGGACAACGGCAAGCGGCACGGCAGGTGTGCCCGGTGGGGTGCCGGGCAAGTTCGGGAGTAGCCAGTCTAGGGGCGGAAGCCGCCCGCGGGTGGCGTGTCGCCCTGGTCCGATGGGTCGGCCGGATGGTCGATCCGCCCGATGCCCGGCGCCATCGACGCCCTTCCGCTGCGCCGCCTGCAAACGTCCCGGGCGTATCCCCGATCCTAGATCTTCAGCCCGAGCTCCTTGATCATCTTGCCCCAGACCTGCAACTGATCGCGCTGGTAGCGCAAGGCCTCGTCGCGACTCGACGGTGTGGGCACCAGCCCTGCCTTGGACAGGGCGGCGCGGACATCCGGGTTGGCCAGCGCGGCGCTCATCTCGGCATTCAGGCGGTCGAGGATCTCCGCCGGGGTGCCTGCAGGTGCTGTCAACATCCACCAGCCGGAAAAATCGGGCGGTTGCGCCAGACCCTGCTCGACGAAAGTGGGGACGTCAGGCAGCAGCGGGTGGCGCTGCGCCTGCGGGACGGCCACCACCTGGAAGCGGCCGCCGCGGATCATCGGCATCGCCGCCGGCACGTCGCTGACCATCAGATGAACATGGCCTGCCGCGAGATCCACCAGGGCGGGCGGTGTCGACTTGTACTGGATGTGGGCGATGTCGAGCCCGTAGTGTCGGGCGACGTAGCCACCGTAGGAGATGCCACCGGTATTGCCGCTGGCGTAGCTGAACTTGCCGGGATTGGCCTTCACGTGCTCGATGAGTTCGCGAGCCGTGCGGGCTGGCAGGCCGGGTGCGGCGAGCAGCACGTAGTGCACCGATGCCACCAGCGACGCGAAGACCAGTTCGCGGGCTACGTCGTAGCCCGGGTTGTCCATCAGTCCGCCCGGGTTGGCCGCCAGACCGGAGTTCGTCAGCAGGCCCAGCGTGTACCCATCGGGTGCCGCCTTCGCCACCATCGAGCAGGCGATCGCGGTGTTGGCTCCGGGCCGGTGTTCGATGACGAAGTTCTGCTTCAGCGCCCGGCTCATCGGCTCGACCACGGTGCGCGCGAGCGTGTCGGTGCCCGATCCGGGACCGAAGGGCAGGATCAGGCGGATGGGCTTGTTGGGCCAGGCCTGACCGAAGGCGGGGCCGGCGAGGCTCTGGCCGAGCCCGGCGGCGGCACCCCCCAGCAGCAGTCGGCCGAAGCGGCGTCGAGGCGATGTCATGCGTGTCTCCTTGTTGGGATGCAGCGGCGATCGATGCGCAGCCTGCCTGGTTGGCAACGTACGCCAGCCCGCCGGGCGCGCCGCTCACCATGACGGACTATACCCACAGGACGGTGCCGTCGCGGCAACGGCCGGGCTATGCTTGCGTCAAAGCGAAACCCGTCGCGTCGCGATGACGCGGGCTCCAGGACGATGGCATGAGCGATGTCTACGTGGTCGGGGTCGGCATGACCCCCTTCGGCAAATTTCTTGACCGATCGGTCAAGGATCTTACCCGGGAGGCCGTGCTTGCCGCGCTGGCCGACGCCGGCATCGGGCGCGACCGGATCGACGCGGCCTTTTTCGCCAATGCCGCGCAGCCGGTGCTCGACGGCCAGTTCATGATCGGCGGCGAGATCGCGCTGCGCGGCTGCGGCTTCTCGGGCATTCCGATCGTCAACGTCGAGAACGCCTGCGCGAGCGCGAGCACCGCCTTTCATCTGGCGGTCGGCCAGCTGAAGGCGGGCATGGCCGAGGTGGTGCTCGCGGTCGGCGCCGAAAAGATGTACGACGCCGACAAGGCGCGCAGCTTCGCGATCTTCGACGGCGCCTGGGATGTTCACGAGGTAGCCGCCAGCACGCAGGCGCTGCTCGCGCTTGGCGAGGGCGTGCTGCCGCCGCCTGGCCGACCCGAAGGCAGCAGCCCGCGCAGCGTGTTCATGGACATCTACGCGGCGCTGGCGAAGTTCCACATGAAGTCCTATGGCTCCACCGAACGGCAGCTGGCGGCGGTCGCCTCGAAGAACCATTTCCACGCGACCATGAATCCACTGTCGCAGTTCCGCAACCCGATGACGATCGACGAGGTGCTTGCCGCCCGGATGATCTGCTGGCCGCTGACCCTGCCGATGTGCTCGCCGATCAGCGACGGCGCGGCCGCGGCGGTGCTCGTCACCGCCGAGGGGCTGCGGCACTTCAACCGCTCGCGGGCCGTCAAGGTGCGCGCCAGCGTGCTGGCCAGCGGCCGCGATCGTTCGGCAGCCGAGGTCGATCGCCACATCACCCACCTCGCCGCGCTGCGCGCCTATGAGCGCGCCGGCGTGGGCCCCCAGGAGATGTCGGTGGCCGAGGTCCACGATGCCACCGCCTTCGCCGAGGTCGTTCAGACCGAGAACCTGGGTTTCTGTGCCTTCGGCGAGGGCGGCGTGATCGCCGAGCGCGGCGACACCCGCCTGGGCGGGCGCATCCCGGTCAACCCCTCGGGAGGCCTGGGCTGCAAGGGCCACCCGATCGGTGCCACCGGCCTGGCCCAGATCCATGAACTGGTGGTGCAGTTGCGCGGCGAGGCCGGTGCCCGCCAGGTCCAGGGCGCGCGCATGGGCATCGCCGAGAACGGCGGCGGCTTCATGGGGGTCGAGGAGGCCGCCGCCTGCATCACCATCCTCTCGCGGGAGGCGGCATGAACACCGCGGCGCTTCTGGCGGCCACCGCGCGCAGCTTCGGTCAGGCGCGTGCGGTCTCGGTGGGCGACCGCCCGATATGGACCTACGCGCAGCTGCATGAACGCGTCGCCCGCCTGGCGGGCGGGCTGCGCAGCCTGCCGGGCGTGGCGCCGGGCGATCGCATCGCCCTGGTGATGAAGAACGGGCCGGCCTACTTCGAGCTGCTCTGGGCGGCCTGGCACGGGGGGCTGTGCGCGGTGCCGGTCAACGCCAAGCTGCATCCCAAGGAGGTGGCCTACATCATCGAGAACAGCGGCGCGAAGCTCTGCTTCGTCTCGTCCGAACTCGGCATCGATGCCGCCTCGATGGGCTGGCCGCCGGCCGCCCCCGCGCGCGTCATCGCGATCGACGACGACGGCTACGCGGCGCTCGCCCGCCACGAGCCGCTGCCGCTGCAGGCGATCGATCCGGCGCAGCCCGCCTGGCTCTTCTACACCAGCGGCACCACCGGCCGGCCCAAGGGCGCCACCCTCACGCATCGCAACCTGCAGGCGATGGTCTGGCGCTATTACGCCGACATCGATCCGGTCTCCCCCGATGACACGATGGTGCACGCCGCGCCGATGTCGCATGCCAGCGGCCTGTATTCGCTGCCGCAGATCGCCCGTGGCGGCCATCAGGTGGTGCCCGAGTCGCAGGGTTTCGATCCCGCCGAGATGGTTGATCTGATCAACCATCATCGCCAGGTGTCGTTCTTCGGCGCGCCGACCATCGTGATGCGCATCGTCAACGACCCTGCCGCGGCGCGCCTGCGCGCCGAGCGCATGAAGACCCTCTACTACGGGGGCGCGCCGATGTACCTCGAGGATCTGCGGCGCGCGATGGAGGTCTTTCCCGGCTCGCTGCTGCAGATCTACGGCCAGGGCGAAACCCCCAACACCATCACCTCGGTGTCCAAGGCGATGCACGACGATCGCCAGCATCCGCGTCACGAGGAGCGGCTGGCGTCGGTGGGCATCGCGCGTACCGGCGTCGAGGTGCGCGTGGTCGATGCCGACGATCGCGACCTGCCACCCGGCGAGATCGGCGAGGTTATCGTGCGCTCCGACATCGTGATGGCGGGCTACTGGAACAACCCGCAGGCCAACGCCTCGGCCCTGCGCGGCGGCTGGCTGCACACCGGCGATCTCGGCATGCTCGACGCCGAGGGCTTTCTCACGCTGAAGGACCGCGCCAAGGACATGATCATCTCGGGCGGCACCAACATCTACCCGCGCGAAGTCGAGGAGGCGCTGCTGCTGCATCCCGCGGTCGACGAGGTGTCTGTGGTCGGTCGCCGCCATCCCGACTGGGGTGAGGAGGTGGTGGCCTTCGTCGTGATGCGGCCCGGTCAGAGCGCCACCGACGCGCAGCTCGACCAGGTCGTGGTCGAGAACATCGCCCGCTTCAAGCGACCCAAGGCCTACTTCAGGGTGGCAGCCTTGCCCAAGAACAACTACGGCAAGGTGCTCAAGACCGAGCTGCGCGCGCGGCTCGCGGGGGGCGGTGCCTAGCGCGGGCCGGACCTCGCGGCGACGGGTGCGCGGGCCCTCGGGCGGTCTCTAGCCGTAGGCAGGGTCGCGCGGGGGCGTGTGCAGCACCACGATCTGCGCCCCGCCCTCGCCGGCGTGCAGCACAGGCGCCGGCCCGCTGCTGGCGGCGAAGAGGTTCTCCCACACCCCGAGGCTGCGGCCGTCATGGGTGAGACTGCCGGCGAGCACGAACACGAACTGGCCCTGGCTGCCCGGCACGTGAGCCGGGATGTGCTCGGCCCCCGGGGGCAGGCAGGAGGCGATCGCCGCCAGGCCGTCGGGCGCCGGTGCGAGCATGCGTTCGTGCGTGGGCTGGTGCAGGCCGGCGAGCGCCTCGTCGCCCAGCACGTGGATGGGCCCGGCCTGCGCGTGGCGCTTCGGACCCCGGATCATCCGCTCGCCCGCGCCCTCGACCGGCACGAAGCCGCTCTCGCACACCGGGCGGATGGTGAAGTAGGTAATGCCCTCCGGCCCCGACACCAGCGGCCCGTAGCCGGTGTAGGCCCCGGCGTAGTGGATCGTGACCGGCCCCAGCGGATGGCGACCGATGGTGCCACCGCCGGCCACGAAGAGCTGGAACTGGTTCTGCCGATGGAAGTGGGGCACGAGCACGGTGTCGGGCGGCTGCTCGACGAGGAACACCGTCGGCGAGAGCACCGGGTCGTCGCCTGCCTCCATCCACTCGGACTTGTGAAAGGTGTCCTGCATGACGGGGACCGGCCGGCGGCGCCGGCTGCCGTGCTCGCGAGTGCCGATGACGATCATGGGGTGCCCTCCCGGGCCTGCGTTTCGAGCTGCGCGATACGCGCCTCGAGCTGCTCGACGCGCTGGCGCAGCGCCGAGGCCCACTGGGCGTAGGCCTCGAGATCGGCGCGGGTGGCGAGATCGAACGGCTGCAGGCCCTGCTCGAGGACGGTGCGAAGACGGCGCGGCAGGTCGCCGGCTGGCGAGTGCTCCAGCACGCGCGCAATGCGGGCGAGGAGTTCGTCGATCGGGTCGGGAGTCGGCATCGTTCGAGCGGGACCGGACGTGGCGCAGAAAGCCAGTCTAGCATCCGACCCTCGCGGGCGCCCCGCCGTTCCCGGGCGCAGGTTTGCCACCCGCCACGCCGGCAAGGGCGCGCGCGGAGGGCTGTGCGATGATGAAACGCACCATAGGCGTGCATAACGCCTTGGGTGCACTTGATTGGTGCGCCAATGGAAGCCTGTTGCCCCGTGTCGATGATCGGAGGGGCCTTCGCCCGGGGGGCTCGGAGCTTGGCACGGTAAATGCATGGGCCGGGGAACCGCTCCCGCGTCGGCGCGGGGGCCCGAACATCCCGACGGGACCTCTCAGGAGTCTGATCCATGAAACAGTTCGCCGCTGCCGCAGCCATCGCCACGCTTGCCGCCGTAGCCCCCGTGACCACCATCGCGCAGGACAAGAAGGAAGCCTCGCCCCACACCCTCACCGGCAACCTCAGTCTGGTGTCGGAGTATCGCTTCCGCGGCATCGCCCAGACCAACGCCAAGCCTGCCGTGCAGGGCGGCTTCGACTACGCCCATGCCAGCGGCATTTACGTCGGCACCTGGGCCAGCAACGTGAGCTGGCTGTCCGACGTCGGCGGCGGCGTGAGCAACAGCGTCGAGATCGACGTCTACGGTGGCTACAAGGGCACCGCGGGCGACTTCGGCTACGACGTCGGCCTGCTGCAGTACTGGTATCCCGGCACCTACCCGGCGGGTTTCACCAAGCCGAACACGCTCGAGGCCTACGTTGCCGGCAGCTGGAAGATGCTGACGCTGAAGTACTCGCATGCGGTGTCGAACACCTTCGGGTTCGCCGACAGCAAGGGCTCGAACTACATCGACCTGACCGGCAACTTCGAGTTGCCCGGCGGCTTCACGCTGGTGGCCCACTACGGCTACCAGACCATCTCGGCGGGTGCCGGTCGTGCCAAGGGTGACTGTTCCTACGGCGACTGGAAAGTCGGCCTCAGCAAGGAGGTCGCGGGCCTGACCATGGGCCTCGCCTATATCGATACCGACGCCAAGGGCGGTGTCGGCCAGTGCTACCGCAACGCCTACAACCGCGACCTCGGCAAGGGCACGGTGGTGTTTTCGGTCGGCAAGACCTTCTGATTCGTCACGAGACCGCCGGCCCCGCGGGGCCGGCTGCCAGGGAGACCCCATGAAGCTGATCACTGCCATCATCAAGCCCTTCAAGCTCGACGAGGTGCGCGAGGCACTCTCGGGCATCGGCGTGCAGGGCATTACCGTCACCGAGGTCAAGGGCTTCGGTCGTCAGAAGGGCCATACCGAGCTCTATCGTGGCGCCGAGTACGTCGTCGACTTCCTGCCCAAGGTGAAGATCGAAGCCGCGGTCGCCGAACCGCTGGTCGAGCGTGCGATCGAGGCGATCGAGGGCGCTGCCCGTACCGGCAAGATCGGTGACGGCAAGATCTTCGTCTACGACCTCGAGCAGGTGGTTCGCATCCGGACCGGCGAAACCGGCAACGAGGCGCTCTGAGCCGCCACCACCCCGACAACGCACCGCGGAAACGGAGAACACCATGACATCCATCCTGAGGGCGCTGGCCCTCGCGCTCGCCCTGGCGCTCGCCTCGTTCGGGGGCGTCCATGCCCAGGACAAGGCGGCCGAGACGCCCAAGGCCGAAGCCAAGGCCGACGAGAAGAAAGACGCCGCGCCTGCGGCCACCGACGAGAAGAAGGCCGAGGCGCCTGCCGCCAAGGCCGAGGAAAAACCCGCCGAAGCGGCCAAGCCGCCGGTTCCCGACAAGGGCGACACCGCCTGGATGTCGATTGCCACCGTGCTGGTGGTGATGATGGCCGTGCCCGGGCTGGCGCTGTTCTACGGCGGCCTCGTCCGCAGCAAGAACATGCTGTCGGTGCTGATGCAGGTCTTCGTGATCTTCTCGCTGGTCGTGGTGCTGTGGGCCATCTACGGCTACACGCTGGCCTTCGGCGGCAGCGGAACCTTCTACGGCAATTTCGACAAGCTGTTCCTGAAGGGCATCACGCTGGAGTCGGTGGCAGCGACCTTCAGCAAGGGCGTCTACATCCATGAACTCAGCTTCGTGGCCTTCCAGGCGACCTTCGCCGGCATCACCTGCGCGCTGATCGTGGGTGCCTTCGCCGAACGTGCACGCTTCTCGGCGATCCTGCTGTTCACGGTGATCTGGTTCACCTTCGCCTACATCCCGATGGCGCACATGGTCTGGTACTGGGATGGCCCGGATGCCTTCACGTCGGCCGACGTCGTCGAGAAGGTGACCGCCAACGCCGGGCTGCTGTGGCAGTGGGGCGCGCTGGATTTCGCCGGCGGCACGGTGGTGCACATCAATGCGGGTGTCGCCGGTCTGGTGGGTGCCTATGTGATCGGCAAGCGGGTGGGTTACGGTCGTGAGGCGATGGCGCCCCACTCCCTGACCTTCACGATGGTCGGCGCCTCGCTGCTGTGGGCAGGCTGGTTCGGCTTCAACGCCGGATCCAACCTCGAGGCCACCGGCGGCGCGGCGCTCGCCTTCCTGAACACCCTGATCGCCACGGCGGGCGCCTCGGTGGCGTGGGTGCTCGGCGAGTGGATGTCCAAGGGCAAGCCCTCGATGCTCGGGGCGGCTTCGGGCGCCATCGGCGGCCTGGTGGCGATCACCCCGGCCTGCGGCTTCGTCGGTCCGATGGGTGGCCTGATCATCGGCCTGCTCGCCGGTGTGGTCTGCCTCTGGGGTGTCAATGGCCTCAAGCGCATGCTCGGCGCCGACGACTCCCTCGATGTCTTCGGCGTGCACGGCGTGGGTGGCATTCTCGGCGCGCTGCTGACCGGTGTCTTCGCGGCGCCCTCGCTGGGTGGCATTGGCTTCCCCGACTGGGTCACCATGCAGACCGCCGATTATTCGATTGGCGCCCAGGTCTGGACCCAGTTCAAGGCGGTGGTGGTCGCGGTCGTTTGGTCTGGGGTGGTTGCCTACATCGCCTACAAGATCGCCGACATGACGATCGGCCTGCGCGTGCCCGAAGACGAGGAGCGCGAAGGTCTCGACATCACGGCTCACGGCGAGTCGGCCTACCACGGTTGAGCGTTCTGATCCTCTCCTCTCCTCCTGGGTGGCCCCACGCGGGCCGATGATCCGGTCGCTGCCCCTCAACGGCGGCCGGTGCGATGGGCTCCTTCGGGAGCCCATCGTTTTGGCGGGCGGGCTTTTGGCTACAATGGAGCCCTCCCGTGAAGCACCGCAGCGCTTCCGCGCCGCAGGCTGCGGCTCAAGCCCGCCGACGATGGTTCCCCACCTGCTCACCGCCCTCAAGGGGCCCCTCCTCGATCTCGAGCGGCGTTTCCTCGATGCCACCCCGCAGATCGAGCGATGGCTGCGCCTCGAGTGGCAGGAGCACACCCCGCCCTTCTACGCCTCGGTCGATCTGCGCAACGCCGGCTTCAAGCTCGCCCCGGTCGATACCGGGCTCTTTCCCGCAGGCTTCGAGAACCTCTCCGAGTCCACGCTGCCGCTGGCTGTGCAGGCGGCGATGGCCGCCATCGAGAAGTACTGCCCCGATGCGCGCAATCTGCTGCTGGTGCCCGATGCCGGCAGCCGCTCGCCCGCCTACCTGGCCAGCGTCCAGCGGCTGGCCGCGATCCTGCGCCAGACCGGTCTGAACGTGCGCTTCGGCTCGCTCGACCCGGCGCTCGGCGCGCCGCTGCGCATCGAGCTTGCCGATGCCTCGACGATCACGCTCGAGCCCTTGCGCCGCCATGGGCGGCGTGTGGGGCTCGTCGATTTCGATCCCTGTTCGATCCTGATCAACGACGAACTCGCCAGCGGCACCCCGACGCTGCTCGCCGATCTGCACGAGCAGGTTCTGCTGCCGCCGCTGCACGCTGGCTGGGGTGTGCGACGCAAGTCGCAGCACTTCGCGGCCTACCGCGATGTCGCCCGACGCTTCGCGAAACTGCTCGACATCGACCCCTGGCTGATCGCGCCGCTGCACGCGCCCGCCACGCAGGCGGCCTTCGGCAGCCGCGAGGCCGACGACGCCCTGGCGGCCGCCGTCGATGCGCTGCTGCGCCAGATCCGTGGCCGCTACCGCGAATACGGGATTCAGTCGGCACCCTTCGTGGTCATCAAGCCGGACGCCGGTCGCAGCGGTGCTGCGGCGATCAGCGTGCGTGATGCGGCCGAACTGCGCCGCCTCGGACTGCGCGAGCGCGACCGTCTCGCGCATGGCCCTGGCCAGTGCTTCCTGCAGGAAGGGGTGCCCACGGTCGAGTCGGTCGACGACGCGGTTGCCGAGCCGGTGGTCTATCTGATCGACCGCTATGTGGTGGGTGGCTTCTACCGCATGCACGCAGCCCGTGCCACCGATCAGGCGCTCGATGCGCCGGGTTCGCAGTTCGTGCCCCTGCCCTTCGCCACCAGCTGCCACCTGCCCGACTGCGATGCCGATCCCGATCTGGCGCAGAATCGCTTCTATGCCTACGGTGTCGTGGCGCGTCTGGCAACCCTGGCCGCCGCGATCGAGCTCGAGAAGACCGACCCCGATCCCTCGCTGTATGGCTGAGCGCGCCTGGGCGCGCGGCGCCTGAGCGTTCCACCCGCCCGCTGTTCCTCCCCCGGAGATCGCCCGATGCGTATCGCCATCGTCCTCGACCCGCTCGACTCGCTCAAGACCACCAAGGACTCCACCTTTGCGATGATGGTCGCGGCGCAGGCACGGGGCCATGAGCTGCATGTGTGCGAACAGGGCGAGCTGTCGCTGATCGGCGGCAGCGTGATCGCGCGCATTCGCCGGCTGCATCTCACCGACACCCGGGGCGGGCAGCCCGACTGGTATCGGCTCGATCCCGAGCTCGATGCGCCGCTGGCCGCCTTTGACGCGGTGCTGATGCGCAAGGATCCGCCCTTCGACATGGAGTACGTCTACGCGACCTACCTGCTCGAGCATGCCCAGCGTGAAGGCGCCCGGGTGTTCAACGACCCGCGTGCCGTGCGTGATCACAACGAGAAGTTCAGCATCGCCCAGTTCCCGCAGTTCACGGCGCCCACGATCGTCACCCGCGACCCGGCCCGGCTGCGCGCCTTCGCGGTGGCGCAAGGCGAGGCGGTGTTCAAGCTGCTCGATGGCATGGGCGGCGCCTCGATCTTCCGGGCGCGTGCCGACGATCCCAACCTCTCGGTCATCATCGAGACCATGAACCGCTTCGGCGAGCGTACGGTGATGGCCCAGCGCTACCTGCCGCAGATCGTCGATGGTGACAAGCGGGTGCTGCTGATCGGCGGTCAGGTCGTCCCCTTCTGCCTGGCGCGCATTCCGAAGCAGGGCGAGGCGCGCGGCAATCTCGCGGCGGGCGGCACGGGTGTCGCGCGCGAACTGTCGGCCGCCGACCGGCGCATCGGCGAGGCGCTCGCGCCGGTGCTGGCCGCGCGCGGTCTGCTGCTGGTCGGCCTCGATGTCATCGGCGACTGCCTGACCGAAGTCAACGTGACCAGTCCGACCTGCTTTCGCGAGATCGCCGACCAGACCGGCTTCGATGTCGCGGGCATGTTCGTCGAGGCGCTCGAGCGGGCGATCGCCAGAGGCTGAGGCTCGAGGGCGGGCCGCTCGATCGGCGGCGGCTGCGCGCCGCCGGGCCGGCGGGCCGTATCATCGCACCATGATCGGCATCCTGATCGTTTCCCACGAGCCGCTCGGCACCGCGCTGCTTAACTGCACGCGCCATATCTTCGGGCGGCTGCCGGTGCAGCTCGCGGCGCTCGACGTCATCCCCGACGAGGACCCTGCCATCGCCCGTCGCGCGGCTGGCGACCTGATGTCGCGGATCAACGACGGCAGCGGGGTGGTCGTGCTCACCGACGTCTATGGCGCCACCCCGTCACGCATCGCGATGGGGCTGGCCGAACCCCTGCGTGTCGTCGTGATCGCCGGGGTCAACCTGCCGATGCTGCTCAAGGCGCTGGGCAACCGTCGCGCGCCGCTCGAGGATCTCGCCGCGCTGCTGATCGCCAGCGCCAAGGGCGGCATCCTCGAGGTTCATGCTGAAGCCGTTGCCGGGGTAACGCCGGCCGGGGAAGGCGCCGCCCCCGACATGTCGGCCGCCGAGGCGCCACGCGCGGATTTCCGTTCCTGAACCGCTGCCCGGCACCTCCTCCTTCCCTGCCATGCGAAGCCTCGAAGCCGTCATCGTCAACAAGCTCGGCCTGCACGCCCGCCCGGCGGCCAAGGTCTCCCAGCTCGCCGGCCGTTTCCGTGCCGAGGTCTGGATGAGCAAGGGTAGCCGGCGGATCAACGCCAAGAGCATCATGGGCGTGATGATGCTGGCGGCCGCTCGCGGCACCACGCTGGTCATCGAGGCCAGCGGTCCCGACGAGGATCAGGCCGCGCAGGCGCTCGCCGATCTGATCGCCTCGGGATTCGGCGAGGAGATCTGATGTTCACGCTGAGCGGCACCGGCATCGGCGGCGGGATCGTCATTGGTCGCGCCCGGGTGCTCGAGTCGCGCCGCTTCGATGTGGTCCGCTACCACCTCGCCGAGGATCAGCGCGAGGCCGAGCAGGCGCGTCTGCGTCGCGCGCTGGGCGAGGTCAAGGCCGATCTCGCCGCGCTGGCCGATGAGCTCCCCGCCGAGGCGCCCACCGAGGCGCGGGCCCTGCTCGAAGTGCACTCGATGATCCTCGACGACCCCTCGCTCGCCGATGCCTCGCTCGCACTGGTGCAGGCGCAGGGCTGGAATGCCGAGTGGGCGCTCTCGCACGAGGCCAACGCGCTCGCCGAGCAGTTCGCCGCCTTCGACGACCCCTACCTTCGCGAGCGCGGGCGCGACGTGCAGCAGGTCACCGACCGCGTGATCAAGTCGCTGGCCGGCATGCGTGTGCGACCGGTCTCGGGGGAGCCGGCCATCTACGTGGCAAGCGATATCGCGCCGGGCGACATGCTGGCCCTCAAGAACGCGCTCGGTTTCGCGATCGACCTCGGCGGCACCACCTCGCACACCGCGATTCTTGCCCGCAGCATGAATCTGCCAGCCGTGGTCGGCCTGGGCAGTGCCTCCGGGCTGGTCGAGGATGACGAGTGGCTGATCCTCGACGGCGACGCCGGCGTGCTGGTCGTCGGGCCCGACGAGCCGCTGCTCGCGGAGTATCGCCGGCGTCAGGCCGAACAGATCGTCGAGCGCGAGAAGCTGCTGCAGCTCGTGCATGTGCGAGGCCGCACCCGCGACGGCGTGACCATCGGCCTGCAGGCCAACATCGAGCTGCCGGAGGAGGCGCAGCAGGCGCGCGATCTCGGCGCCGACGGCATCGGCCTGTTCCGTTCCGAGTTCCTGTTCATGAACCGGCGCGATCTGCCCTCCGAGGACGAGCAGTACGAGGCCTACCGGGCGAGCGTGCTCGCGATGCGCGGCCGACCGGTCACGATCCGCACCCTCGACATCGGCGCCGACAAGGCGCTGCAGACCGTGCCCGCCGCGATCGCGAGCAATCCTGCGCTCGGCCAGCGCGCGATCCGGCTGTGTCTGGCCGAGCCCGCGATGTTCCTGGTGCAGCTGCGGGCGATCCTGCGCGCCGCCGAGCACGGTCCGGTACGCATCCTGCTGCCGATGCTCGCGCATCGCCACGAGATCGACCAGTCGCTGCTGCTGATCGCGCGCGCCCGCGAGCAGCTGCGCGACGACGGTGCGCACGATGGCCCTGGCGTTGCGGTCGGCGGCATGATCGAGGTGCCCGCTGCGGCGCTGTCGGTTCGCATGTTCCTGCGCCGGCTCGACTTCCTGTCGATCGGCACCAACGACCTGATCCAGTACACGCTGGCGATCGACCGCGCCGACCATGCGGTGGCGCCCCTTTACGATCCCTTTCATCCGGCGGTGCTCAAGCTGATCGCGGGCACGATCCGCGCGGCCACGCGGGCGGCCAAGCCGGTGGCGGTCTGCGGCGAAATGGCCGGCGAAGTCGATGCGACCCGGCTGCTGGTCGGCATGGGCCTGCGGGAATTCTCGATGCACACCGCCAGTCTGCTGCCGGTCAAGCGCGAAGTGCTGGCTACCGATGCCGCCCGGGCCGCCGAGCGGGTGGCCCGGGTGCTGCGCACCGACGAGCCGCTGCGCGCTGCCACGGCGATTCGCGGTCTTCGCGGCGACTGACTCGCCCGGCGCGGTCAGCGCGACCAGCGTCGGCGAAGATCGAGCGCGTGGATCAGGCCCGCGCCGATCAGCGGCACGACGACTGCCTGCCAGGGGCTTGCGAGCAGCGCGGCGCGCAGGGCGAACATCAGGCAGAGGCCGCCCCCGAGGGCGAAGGCGAGATCCACTGGCGGCAGTCCGCCGCCGCGCAACTTCCGCCACGTCAGCAGCAGCACGAACTCCAGCAGCGTGAACGCGATGACGACGTCGACCAGCCGACCGCTGGCGAGGAATTCGGCCATCGGGGGAGGGGTGGTCAGACCCGCGCGAGGCCGAGCAGGTGCGCCATGTCCTTCAGGAAGATGCGTACATGCGCGATCGGCTTGCGCCGCACCAGTTCCTTGTTCATGTACGACTCGAAGGTCAGTTGCTGCACATCCTTGTCGCGGCAGATGCTGACGAAACGTTCGCGCCTGCGATCGCTCGAATACCAGAAGCGCTGCATGATGCCGAGCACCCAGAAGACCTTGCCGTGCGCGCGCATGAAGCGCCGCCGTGCCTGGGCGAGTGCACGGGCGTCACCGGTGCGCAGCAGCGCATCGACCGCCTCCGCCGCCAGCGTGCCGCCGACCATCGCGTAGTAGATGCCCTCGCCCGAGGCAGGGGCCACCACGCCCGCGGCGTCGCCGGCAAGCACCACATCGCGGCCGTTGTCCCAGCGGCGCAACGGCTTCATCGGCAGCGGCGCGCCCTCGCGGCGCAGCGTGCGTGCCTGCGCCAGCCCGGTGACCTCGCGCAGTTGCCCGACCGCGTTTCGCAGGGAAAAACCCTTGTCGGCGCTGCCGGTTCCCACGGAGAGGGTATCGCCGTGCGGAAAGACCCAGCCATAGAAGTCGGGCGAGAGCTTGCCCTGATACCAGACGTCGCAACGCGAGCCATCGTAGCCCGGGGGGCGGACCTCCGGCGCGGCGATGATCTCGTGATAGGCGAAGACGTAGCGGGTTTCCTCGGCTCCGGGCACCGCCTGCCGCGCCACGGCCGACTTGGCCCCGTCGGCACCGATCACCGCGCGGGCCCGAATCCGGGTCGGTGTGCCTTCGTCGCCGGGACGCGCCCGCTCGCGATGGCGGTAGTGAACCACCGCCACGCCGTCGGCGTCACGCTCGAGGCGCTCGAAGACACCGGTGCGCCGCTCGGCGCCGGCGTCGGCCGCTCGCTGGCGAAGCCACTCGTCGAAGCTGTCGCGATCGACCATGCCGACGAAGCCGCCCTCGATCGGGATGTCGACCATCGCGCTCGCCGGCGACACCATCCGCGCGGAGGTCGCGCGCGCGACCAGCAGGGTGTCGGGTATCGCGTAGTCGCGGATCAGCCGTGGCGGAATGGCGCCACCGCAGGGCTTGATGCGCCCGGCGCGGTCGAGCAGCAGCACCTTGCGGCCCTGCCTGGCCAGGGCTTCGGCCGCCGTGGCGCCCGCCGGGCCCCCGCCGACCACCACTGCGTCGAAGGTTTCGATCGCCGTCATCGCGTTCATCCTCGTTCGAGCGGCGCCACCCGCAACTGGCCGACTCCGCTGGCGCTGGCTGGTGCTGCCTCGGTCGGATCGATCCGGAATTCGCCGCTGCCGCTGCGGCCGATACGCGCCGCCATGCGCGCCGCCGCCACGAAGAGCACGGCCTCCGCAGCGAAGACTGCGGCATAGGCGCTGCCGATGTCGGTGATCAGCCAGCGGGCGAGATCGCTGGCCGCCGCCCCGCCGAGGCCGCCGAGGCCGAAGGCGATCGCCTGCGCGGCACCCCACAAGCCCATGCGCACGCCTTCGCGCGAGGCGCGGCCCTCGCCGGCCAGCCGCATCATCGAGGCGATGGCCGCGATCGCGAAGGCGCCGTTGGCCACGCCGAGCAGGAACACGTTGGCCTTCAGCGGCCATGAGCCGCCGTACACACCCGCGGCCGTCAGACCCGCCAGGGCCAGCGCCGACGCGATGCAGCCGCCGATCGTCCAGCTGCGCAGACTGCCGAGCTGCCGACCGGCGAGCCGGCTGCCGGCGAAAGCCGCGATCACCATGCCGGCGAAGGCGCCGCCATGCTGCACGCCAGCCAGTTGCGTGGATTGGCCCGGGGTGTAGCCGAAGGCCGCGCCTGCGAAGGGCTCGAGGATCAGGTCCTGAGCACTGTAGGCCAGCATCGACACGAAGACGAACAGCGTGAACTGCCGGGCCTGGGGTTCGGCCCATACCTGCACGAGGGCGTCAAGGAAGCGCGGCTTGGCTTCACCGGCCGAGGGTGCGCCGGCCGTGGGTGGGGTTCCGCCTTCCAGGCCGAGCAGCGCAAGCAACGCGGTCACCATGGCGATCAGCGCCACCACCGCGGTCACGCCAAGCAGTCGCTCCGGCGAGTAGGGGTCGAGCAGCCGGCCGGCGATGCCGGCGGTGAGCGCGAAACCCAGGATCATCATCAGCCACACGATGGTGGCGGCAGCGGCGCGCCGAGGGGCGGCCACCCGCTTGGCGAGCAGCACCAGCAGCGAGGTGCCGCAGGCGCTCACGCCTACGCCGATCAGCGCGAAGGCGAGTACCGCACCGGCGATACCGGCTACCGGGTGGGTGGCCATCAGCACCGTGGCCCCCGAGGCGCCGACGCCGCCGAGGGCGAGTACCGCCATGCCACCGAGGATCCAGGGGGTACGCCGGCCGCCGATGTCGGAACCATAGCCCATCCTCGGTCGCAGGCTCTGCATCGCGTAGTGGATGCCGACCAGCAGGCCGGGCAGCAGTGCTGGCAGCGCGAGTTCGACCACCATCACGCGGTTCAGGGTCGAGGTGGTGAGGACGACGATCGCGCCAAGCGCCGTCTGCACGAAGCCCAGGCGCACGATGGCCCACCAGCCGAAGTCGGTGGCTGCGCTCATGCCGGCCCGCCGAGCGAGCGCAGGGCGAAGGCGCTCACCATCATGCCGGCGACGAAGAGCGGCACGCCGAAGCCGCTGTAGGGCAGAGCCCGCTGGCTCGGCGAGGCGATGAACCAGCGCATCAGCACGACCTGGGCGAGCAGCAGCGCGGCCACACCGGTGGCGTGCATGGGCCGTTCCCAGGCGAGGAGCATCGCGATGACGCCGAGTTGCGGTAGCGCCATCGTCCAGGATGCCACCCGCGCCGCACGCGGCACACCGAGCCGCACCGGCAGCGAACCCACGCCCATGCGCCGGTCGCCAGCGACCGACTTGAAGTCGTTCAGGGTCATGATGCCGTGGGCGCCCAGGCTGTAGAGGGCGGCAAGGGCCAGGGAGCGGGCGTCGGGAATGGCGCCGCCGGCCATCACCGCCGCACCGGTCACCCAGGCGAGGCCTTCGTAGCAAAGCCCGCAGGCTGCGTTGCCGAGCCAGCCATTGGTCTTGAGCCGGATGGGCGGCGCGCTGTAGGCCCAGGCGAGCACCAGCCCTGCGACCGCTGCGCCGAAACCCCAGGGACCGAGCATGCTCGCAACCAGCAGCGACAGCACGGTCCAGGCGATCGCGATGTACAGGCCCCAGCGACCGGGCATGCGGCCGGACGGAATAGGCCGCTGCGGCTCGTTGATCGCATCGACATGGCGATCGAACCAGTCGTTGACCGCCTGGCTGGTCGCGCATACCAGCGGCCCCGCGAGCAGCACGCCGATCAGCACGATCGGCCAGCGCTCGGCGGGCGAGGCGCCCGAGGCCACCACACCGCAGGCGAATGCCCACATCGGCGGAAACCAGGTGATCGGTTTCAGCAGCTCGGTGACCGTGGAAAGGGCGGGCCGGGGCATGAATCAAGTCTGCCCGCGACGTTTCCGAGTGTCAACTGAAGATTACAGTCGGCTGCGTTGTATGCCGAGACTTTCGAGCAGGCTGCGAGCGGCGAGCCGCCCCGAAAGGGTGGCCATCGGTACGCCAGGGCCCGGGTGCACGCTCCCCCCGGCCAGCCAGAGCCCGGGCAGCTTGCTGGCCGAGCCGCTGCGCACGAAGGGCAGCATCCAGCCATGCGAGGCCCGCCCGTAGAGGGCGCCACCGGTCGCCGGAAAGAGCCGCTCGAAGTCGGCCGGGGTGGTGACCACGCTGGTGCCGGCATCGCGCGCCACCGACAGGCCGCAGCGCTCGAGCAGTCCGAAGGCGCGTCGGGCGCACCCGTCGACCTCATCGCGGCCAAAGCCGTGCCGGTCGCCGGATGCCGGGGCATTGACCAGACACAGCAGGCGCTCGGCGGCCGGGGCGTGCGCCTCGTCGAGGCGGTCCTGCGCGCACACATAGACGGTCGGCCGGGCGGGCAGGCGCGCGTGACCGAAGACATCGGCAAACTCGCTGGCGTAGTCCTCGTCGAAGAAGACATTGTGGTGCAGCAGCGGAAAGCCCGCGGTCGGCGCGTGAATGGACCAGGTCAGTGCCGACAGCGAGCGTGCCGGCATGGGAACCGGGCGTGCCGCCCCTCGGGATGACGGGCCGAGCAGGCCGTCTGCCAGGGCGCTCACATCGCCGTTGAAGACCACCGCGTCGGCGTCGATGCGCTCACCGCCCGCGAGCAGGACCCCGCGGGCCCGTCCCTGTTCGATGATGATCTCCGCGACCTCGGTGTCGCAGCGGATGCTCGCGCCCTGCAGGCGCGCGAGGCTGGCGAGTGCCTGGGCGAGTTCCCCCATGCCGCCCTCGATCGCCCACACGCCGTCCATCTCGACCTGCGCGACCAGCATCAGCGTGGCCGGCGCCAGGAAGGGCGAGCCGCCGCAATAGGTGGCGTAGCGCCCGAACAGCTGGCGCAGCCGCGGATCACGGAAGTGCCGCCCGAGCGCCCGCCAGAGACTGCTGAAGGGGCGCAGGGCCGCGAGCGTGGCGAGGCCGCGAGGGCCGAGGTCGCGTGCCAGGCCCAGCGGCGTCGGACGCGGCGAGCGGATGTACGGGCCCTCCAGCGCGCGGTAGACCTCGCGTGCCTGGGCACAGAAGGCGAGAAAGCGTCGCGCTTCCTGCGCGTCGCTGAACTCGCCGATCGCCTCGGCCGAGCGGGCCGGATCGGCGAACAGGTCGAGCTGGCCGCCCTGCCCCCAGGCGTGGCGCGCGAGCACCGACAGCGGCGTGAGGCGAAGCTGCGAGGCCAGCGAGGCGCCGGCGTCGTCGAAGAGTTCCTCGAAGACCCAGCGCATCGTGAACACCGTGGGTCCGCTGTCGATCAGGACGCCGCCCGCGGGCACGCGGCGCAGCTTGCCGCCAGGCGCGGGCGCCCGCTCGAGCACCGTGACGGTCAGCCCGGCGCGGGCCAGATCGATGGCGGCGGCCAGGCCACCCACCCCGGCGCCCACCACCACCACGCGCCGCTCAGCCAATCGGTCTCCCCTGCCAGCATCCCTCGAGGCGTTCCGGCGCGAAGCGGACGAACATCGACTCGGTGAAGAAGGCCTGATCGGCGGCCGCCCGTATCGCGGCAAGATGCGCGCCCTGACGCGCGTAGGCGTTCATGGCCGCAACGCTGGCCCATACCGTGAACGTGGCTTGCCGCAGCAGCGGCGCCTCACCGACACCTACCGCCAGCAGGCAGCCCGCAGCCTCGGCGAGCGAGCGTTCGGCGGCGGGTTCCATGCGCCAGAAGCCCGCTGCCCTGGCCGGGTGGATCGAGGCGCGGGTCAGGGAGACCACCGGCCCCTCGGCTGGCGTCGGGGTGGTGACCGCCAGACGGGTGCCGTCCCAGCTTCCGCGTGCCGAGCAGGTGCGCAGCCGCAGACAGACATGCTCGCGCGCGCGCATCCGCCACTGCTGCACAAGCCCGGCGGGGCCACAGAAAGCATCGGCACTTGCCGCGTCGTCGAAGACCGCGAACAGGCCCTGGATCGAGGCGCTCGGCTTCAGGCCGAAGCCGCCCGCCTGGCCACTGCCCAGCAGCTTGCCGAATCGCAGCCCGGGCACCCGGCGCAAGCGGCGTCGCCCGATCACGAACTGCCACCAGCCCCATGCGCGGTGGGGCGCGGCGATGTCGAACAGGGAAAAGACGACGACTTCCCGGGTGTCTTCGCGAGCATCCTGGGTCATCGAAGCGCGGGCGCCGATAGGCAGGGTCTGGTGCAAACGGTCTCGGCGAGAGGCGGCGGCGCCGGCCTGTCGGGTTTCAGCTTTCGCTGCCCGTGTGCGGATCGACGCCGTCGCCGCCCAGCCCGTAGCGGCGCAGCTTCACGTAAAGGCTCTGGCGCGACAGTCCGAGCATCTCGGCGGCCGCGGCGCGGTTGTCGCGGGTGAGCTGCAGCGCGGTTTCGATGCACATCTGTTCGATGAGGTCGGTGGTTTCGCCGACGATGTCGCGCAGGGGCACCTGACCGACGAGTTCGGCGAGCTGACCGACCGAACGGCTGAGCCTGGGATTGCCGCTGCCATCGGTTCCCAGGCGCCGGCTGACATCGCGAATCGCGAAGCCGAGGCAGGAGTGCTTGCCATCGGGCGCCGCAGCCGCCGACACCTCGACGGAGGTCTCCACACCGAAGCGACCGCGGATCATGGAAGGAAACAGGCGAACCGCCTCGCTGCGGCGCAGATTGGCCATCAGTACGCCGAGATCGACGCCGGAGCGGCCCAGCCACCGATCGAGGGACTCGCCGACAACCTGCTCGTTGGAATCCATCTGCGCCATGTCGGCGAAGCTGGCGTTGGCGTAGAGAATGAGACCCGCAGGGTCGGTGACGACCAGCGCATCGGGGGCATTTTCGATGGCCTGCAGCAGCGCCGCGCTCTGGGCCGATGCGCTGCCGCCGGCGGGGTCGGCCCCGGCGCCGGGGTCGGCGCGGCCGAGGCGCACCAGGAAGAGCACGCCGGTGTCGGGCCGGAAGACCGACGCGAAGACCTCGGTGCGCATCGACTGGGGTTGCGAGAGCGCCAGCGTGACCGGCTCGGCTGCCTTGCCGCTGCGCACGGTTTCCAGCAGCGACAGCAGTGCCGGCCGCTCGGCGGCTTCGAAGCAGTCGGCCAGGGTGCGTCCCTGCAGCCGGCGTACGGTATCGCCGAACAGCCGCGCGGCGGCAGGGTTGGCCTCGGCGATCCGGAGGGTGGCGCCATCGACGATCAGCACCGGCTCCGAGACCACGTCGAAGAGCGCGCGATAGCGCATCTCGATCTGCCGCAACCGGGCGAAATCGCGCTGCATCGACTGCTGCGCGCTCACCAGTCGTTGCTGCATGGCCGTGAACTGGCGCAGGTCACGGCCGATGGCAAGCACCTGCCCGGACTGTCCGGCAGGCACGGTGGCATAGAGCACCGGCAACGAGCCGCCCTGTTCGGCGGCATGGTTGATATGCCGCCACTTGGCGCCCGAGGCGGCGCTCGGGTTGCGCAGCAGCGCCTCGACCTTGGGTCGGCTTTCGATGGTGACGATGTCGGCCCAGCTGCGCCCGATCCAGTCGGTGTGGCCAAGGCCCTCGAACTGGTCGCCGCCGACCGACACATCGCGGATCACACCCTGGCCGTCGACGAGCAGCGCCACATCGGCGGCCGCCGCGATCAGGCTTGCGGTGTCGGTGACCGGCAGGCTCGCGAAGGAATCTTCACGGGGGCGGGCGGCGTTCACGACGGGGTCCGGCGAGGAGCGCGTGTGTCGATGAAGCCCTGGGCCAGCGAGACCGCCGACGGTGCATCGGAGGCTTCGAAGTCGGCGCCCACGGCCGACCAGAGATGCGGATTTCGCAGAAAGAGAGGACCGCCCACCATGATGCCGAGCACCGGATTCCGGGATGCATTGCGGATCGAGATGATAACCGAAGCGACTTGTTCGGCCTGGTGGTCGAGGCTGGCCGACAACCCCACGATGTCGTAGCGCTCACCCGCCGCAGCCTGGATCAGGGCGCCTGCCGACAGGCTCGGGTCGAAGCTTACGGTCCAGCCGGCGCGCAGGAAGGCGCCCGAGACCATCGTGATGCCCAGCGTGTGATCGGAGTTCGGCATCGCCGAGAGGAGCACGCGCTGCGCATGCCGTGATTCCGGCGTCTGGCCGGCCGGTGGCTCGATGCAGCCGATCGCCATCGCGAGCTGCTGCAGGCGCCAGACCGCCACCGTGACCTCGGAGAAATCGCAGGTGTCGGCTTCCCAGTGTTCGCCAAGACGCCGTGCGGCCTTGGCCAGCACCACTTCGCAGGCCTGGTCGATGCCGACATCGCCGCTGTGCACCGCCTGCTCGAGCTGCTCGCAGAGCTGGTCGTCGTCGCGCAGGAGCGCCTGGACGAAGGCTTCGCCGTCCATGAGGCTGCCGACGGATCCGGCGGCGGACGAGCCCCGTGCGCGGGGCAGGATGCGGTGCGCCATCATGAGGCGCGGCACGACTTCGGTGCGGATGGTACGGGCCAGACGGGCCTGACGGCTGCTGCCGGATGCCTCGTCCTGGACAGCATGGTTGTCGTGGTCTTCGGATGATCGGGATGACCATCCTGTGGGCTCGGAAGCCTCCCGATCGGACCGTTCCATGCTTCCTCCTTCGTCGGTTCCCGCGGTGCGGGTTCCGACAGCCGTCGCCGGCAGACCGGCGGCACCCCGGCGGCCCTGCGATGTGCAAGGGCCGTACGCTCGCAGGATCTGACGCCGACCGGGGTGGTCCGGTTTCGTGACGAGCCATTGCAGTGTCACGGCGGACGATCCCGAGTGTCAACCCCCTGAATACGGGTCAAGATTAGTGTCAGCAATAAATTACGTCAAGCCAGATTGACAGCCGGGATGGTCGCGACTAGATTGCGCTCATGGACAGTCATCCGAGAGGTGCCGGCCAGGCTGGCGACTCCCCGTCGCGGGCGCCGGCCAGAGGGCTCTACACTGAGGCCGAGCGTCGGCGGCGTGATGCGTCGCGCTGGACGCTTGTCCAGGGCATCCTGGCGCCGCTGCAGTTTCTGGTCTTCCTCGTCAGCGTCGCGCTGATTGCGCGCTTCCTGATCACGGGCGAGGGTGAAGCCGCCGCGACGATCTCGGTGGTTCTCAAGACCGCCACGCTGCTCGCGATCATGGTCACAGGTTGCCTGTGGGAGAAGGATGTCTTCGGCGTGTATCTCTTCGCGCCGGCCTTCTATTGGGAAGACGTCGTCAGCATGGCGGTGATCGCCCTGCACATCGCCTATCTGGTGGTGCTGGGCACCGGCATGCTCGCCGTCCGTGATCAGCTGCTGCTGGCGCTGGCGGCCTACCTCAGCTACGTCGTCAACGCGGCGCAGTTCCTGCTCAAGCTGCGAGCCGCGCGTCTGCAGGCCTCGGTGGGCATGGGCGCGGCCCCTCGAGGAGAGCCGGCATGAGCGCCGTGATTCCGATCCGGTCGGCGGCGGCTGACTGCGCCGAGCGACCGGTCCTGCGCGAGCGCGGCCAGCGCGAGGTCTTCTGCGGGCTGACCGGGATCATCTGGCTGCATCGAAAGATCCAGGATGCCTTCTTCCTGGTGGTCGGTTCGCGGACCTGCGCGCACCTGGTCCAGTCGGCGGCCGGCGTGATGATCTTCGCCGAGCCGCGCTTCGCGACCGCCATCATCGACGATCGGGATCTCGCCGGCTTGGCCGATGCCAACGACGAGCTCGACCGGGTGGTCACGCGGCTGCTCGAGCGACGGCCCGAGATCCGCATGCTGTTCCTGGTGGGCTCCTGTCCGTCGGAGGTCATCAAGCTCGATCTGTCGCGGGCGGCGCAGCGTCTCTCGCAGCGTTTCTCGCCCTCGGTGCGCGTGCTGAGCTACTCCGGCAGTGGCATCGAGACCACCTTCACCCAGGGCGAGGATGCCTGTCTGGCGGCGCTCGTGCCCGGCATGGCGGCGGCCGAGCCTGGCGTGCGCCGGCTGCTGGTGGTCGGTGCGCTGCCCGATGTGGTCGAGGATCAGTTCCGGCGGCTTTTCGCGGACCTCGGCATCGGCCCGGTCGACTTCCTGCCGCCGCGTCGTTCCGGGGAGGTGCCGGTGGTCGGCCCGGACACGCGTTTCCTGCTTGCCCAGCCCTTTCTGGCCGACACCGCGCGAGCGCTCGAGGAGCGCGGCGCGCGGCGGCTCGCCGCACCCTTTCCCTTCGGCGAGGAAGGCACCAGCGCCTGGCTGCGCGCCGCCGCTGACGCGTGGTCCGTGAGCGCCGCGGTTTTCGAGGCGGCCACCCGTGCCCCCCGCGAGCGGGCCCGCCAGGCGCTGGCGACGCACCGGTCGCGGCTTGCGGGCCGCAGCGTGTTCTTCTTCCCCGACTCGCAGCTCGAGGTGCCGCTTGCCCGCTTCCTCGCGCGCGAGCTCGGCATGCGGGCGCTCGAAGTGGGTACGCCCTACCTGCATCGCCAGCATCTCGCCGAGGAGCTCGCGCTGCTGCCCGAGGACGCCCGTCTGTCCGAGGGTCAGGACGTCGAGCGCCAGCTCGAGCGCTGCCGCCATGAGCGCCCGGACATCGTGGTCTGCGGGCTCGGTCTGGCCAATCCGCTCGAGGCGCAGGGCATGACGACCAAGTGGTCGATCGAGCTGGTGTTCACGCCGGTCCATGGCTACGAGCAGGCCGGCGATCTCGCCGAACTCTTCGCTCGGCCGCTCGTGCGCCGCGAGCGCCTCGCGATCTGACTGATCGCCCAACGCCGCGAACCCAGGCCACGGAAACCCCGATGCAGCTCACGCTCTGGACCTACGAAGGCCCGCCGCACGTCGGCGCGATGCGCGTGGCCACCGCGATGCGCGACGTGCACTATGTGCTGCACGCGCCGCAGGGCGACACCTACGCCGATCTGCTGTTCACGATGATCGAGCGGCTGCCCAGCCGCCCGCCGGTCACCTACACCACCTTCCAGGCGCGTGATCTCGGCGGCGACACCGCCGAGCTGTTCAAGAACGCTGCTCGTGACGCCTACGAGCGCTTCAGTCCCAAGGCCATGCTGGTGGGGGCCTCATGCACGGCGGAGCTGCTCCAGGACGACCCCGGCGGCCTTGCTGCGGCGCTCGAGCTCCCGGTCCCGGTTGTGCCGCTCGAACTGCCTTCCTACCAGCGCAAGGAAAACTGGGGCGCGGCGGAAACCTTCTACCAGGTGGTGCGCCGGCTGGCGGTCCCTCAGGAGCGCGGTGAGCGACCGGTGGGCGTGCGGCCTTCGTGCAATCTGCTCGGTCCGACCGCGCTCGGCTTCCGTCACCGCGACGACGTCCGCGAAATCACCCAGATCCTCGACGCGCTCGGCGTGGACGTCAATGTCGTGGCGCCCCTGGGGGCGAGTCCCCGCGATATCGCCCGCCTGGGTCTGGCCGACTTCAATGTCGTGCTCTACCCCGAAACCGCGATGCCGGCGGCGCAGTGGCTGCGCCGCAGCCTGCGCCAGCCGATGACCCGCACCATCCCGATCGGCACCGCGGCCACGCTCGCTTTCGTGCGCGAGGTCGCCGATCTCGCGGGCATCGATCCCGAGCCCTTCCTCGCGGCGCAGCCCACACGCGCCGCCTGGTACAGCCGCTCGGTCGATGCCACCTACCTCACCGGCAAGCGGGTTTTCGTGTTCGGCGATGCCACCCACGCGATCGCGGCAGCGCGCGTGGCCGCCACCGAGCTCGGCTTCACGGTGGTCGGTCTGGGCACCTATGCCCGCGAGTTCGCCCGTGAGGTGCGCGAGGCGGCGGCGCTTTACGGCATCGAGGCGCTGATCTCCGACGACTACCTCGAGGTCGAGCAGCGGGTGGCCGAACTGCGCCCCGATCTCGTGCTCGGCACGCAGATGGAGCGGCATATCGCCAAGCGGCTGGGCCTGCCCTGTGCCGTGATCTCCGCGCCGGTGCACGTGCAGGACTTCCCGGCGCGGCACGCACCGCAGATGGGTTTCGAGGGCGCCAGTGTCATCTTCGACACCTGGGTGCAGCCCCTGATGATGGGACTGGAAGAGCACCTGCTCGGCATGTTCCGCGAGGACTTCGAGTTCCACGCCACGGCGCCGGCGTCGCATCTCGGACGCTCGATGCCGCATGCGCCGGCGGTCAACGATGCGGCGGTCGGTGTCGAGGTCGCGGTCGCCGCGCCCGAGCAGACCCAGGTCGGCGAGCCGAGCTGGACCGCCGACGCGCTCGCCGAGCTGCAGAAGATTCCCTTCTTCGTGCGCGGCAAGGCGCGCCGCAACACCGAACGCTTCGCCCAGGAGCGCGGCGTCCCACGGATCACGGTGGAGACCCTCTATGACGCCAAGGCGCACTTCTCGCGCTGAGTCGCCGCCGCTGTCCATCGTCATCGTGACGATGGACACGCACCTGGCCAGCGCGACCGCGCGGGCCGCGGCGGCGCTTTGCCGGCAGATGCCCGGGCTGTCGCTGCGCCTGCACGCCGCCTCCGAGTGGAGTGCGAATCCGCCCGGCCTCGAGCGCTGTATCGCCGACATCGAGAGCGCCGACATCGTCGTAGCCACGATGCTCTTCATGGAAGAGCACTTCCTGCCGCTGCTGCCGGCGCTGCAGGCGCGTCGCGATCGCTGCGATGCGATGCTGTGCATGATGTCGGCCGCCGAGGTGGTACGCCTCACGCGCCTCGGCCGCTTCGACATGTCGCGGCCCGCGTCGGGTCCGATCGCGCTGCTCAAGCGGCTGCGCGGCGACAACCGCGACAAGGCGGCCACCGGGGGCGCCGCCCAGATGAAGATGTTGCGCCGCATCCCGCAGATGCTGCGTTTCATCCCTGGCACTGCCCAGGATGTTCGCGCCTACTTCCTGGCGCTGCAGTACTGGCTGGGCGGCTCCGAGGAAAACGTCCTCAATCTGGTGCGCTTCCTCGTCGATCGCTACGCCGACGGCGAACGCCGCGCACTTCGGGGAGCCCTGCGCGCTGCCGATCCGGTCGACTATCCCGAGGTCGGGGTCTATCACCCGCGGATGCCGGGCCGTCTGGCCGAACGCGCCGAGTCGCTGCCGGCTCCGGCTGCCGGCGGCGCAGGCACGGTCGGGCTGCTGATGCTGCGTTCCTACCTGCTCTCGGGCAACGCCGGCCACTACGACGGCGTGATCGACGCCCTGGAGGCCCGTGGTCTGCGGGTGGTGCCTGCCTTCTCGGCCGGCCTCGACGCCCGGCCTGCGATCGATCGCTTCTTCATGAAGGACGGCCGTCCGGCGGTCGATGCGGTGGTCTCGCTGTCCGGTTTCTCGCTGGTCGGCGGGCCGGCCTACAACGATGCGCGTGCGGCCGAGGATGCCCTCGCCCGGCTCGATGTGCCCTACGTGGCGGCCCATCCACTCGAGTTCCAGACCCTCGGCCAGTGGGGTTCCTCCGAGCGCGGGCTGCTGCCGGTCGAGAGCACCATCATGGTCGCCATCCCGGAGCTCGATGGCGCCACCAGTCCGATGGTCTTTGGCGGTCGCCCCGGGGCCGCCGGCTCGACCTGTACCGGCTGCGCCCGCCGCTGCACCTTCGGGGAGGCCGACACCGCCCAGGACATGCAGCCCTGCCCGGAGCGTGCCGACGCGCTCGCCGCGCGCGTGGCCCGGCTGGTCGCGCTGCGCCGCGTCGAGCGTGCACAGGCACGGGTGGCGATCGTGCTGTTCAATTTCCCCCCCAACGCCGGCAATATCGGGACCGCCGCCCATCTGTCGGTCTTCGAGTCGCTGCACCACACGCTCGCGGCGATGAAGGCCGACGGCTATGCCGTCGAGCTTCCCGAGAGCGTCGATGCGCTGCGCGATTCGCTGCTGCATGGCAACGCCGAGCGCTATGGCGCCGATGCCAACGTGCACGTGACCGTGCGTGCCGACGAGCATGTGCGCCGCGAGCCCTGGCTGACCGAGATCGAGGCCCAGTGGGGGCCGGCTCCCGGTCGTCAGCTCGCCAACGGCAGCGCGATCCTGGTGCTCGGTCAGCGCTTCGGCAATGTCTTCGTCGGCATCCAGCCCGGTTTCGGCTACGAAGGCGACCCGATGCGGCTGATGTTCGAGAAGGGGCTCGCGCCCACGCACGCCTTCTCGGCCTTCTACCGCTGGCTGCGCGAGGACTTCGCCGCCCACGCGGTGCTGCACTTCGGCACGCACGGCGCGCTCGAGTTCATGCCGGGCAAGCAGGCTGGCATGTCGGGTGCCTGCTGGCCCGATCGTCTCATCGGCGATCTGCCCAACATCTATCTCTACGCCTCGAACAATCCCTCCGAGGGCGCGGTTGCCCGCCGCCGCTCCGGGGCGACGCTGGTGAGCTACCTGACGCCGCCGCTCGCGCAGGCCGGGCTTTACAGCGGCCTGCACGACCTGAAGGCCTCGATCGAGCACTGGCGCGCCATGCCGCCCGAGGCGAGTGCGCAGCGCGACGATCTCGCGACGCTGATCCAGTCGCAGGCCGTCGAGCTCGAACTCGTGGCGGGCGAACCGGCGTGGTGTGTCCGCACCGAAGCCGCCGCGCGCGTAGCCGACCTCGGGCGGCGCATCGTCGAGCTCGAGCACACGCTGATTCCGCACGGCCTGCATGTGGCGGGCCGGCCGGCGAGTGCCCCCCAGCGCGCCGAACTCCTCGCGGCGATGGCCGAGTCATCGTCGGGTGAGCGCCCGCCGATGGCGGCCCTCGAGGCGCTGGTGGCCGGCCAGTCCGCCGAGCGCGCGGCTGCGCTCGCCGGGGCGCCGGTCGACGATGCGCGCCTCGCGCTGTTCCGTGAGCTCGCCAAGGCCAGCCGGATGCTCGCCGAGGACACCGAGGTGCCCGCGCTGCTGCGCGCCCTGCGCGGCTGCTTCATCCGGCCGGCGCCCGGTGGGGATCTGCTGCGCAAGCCCGAGGTGCTGCCCACCGGCCGCAACCTGCATGGTTTCGATCCGTTCCGCATCCCGAGCGCCTTCGCGATGCGCGACGGCACGCGTCAGGCGCAGCGTCTTCTCGATCGCAGTCTCGCCGACGAGGGTCACCTGCCCGAGTCGGTTGCGCTGGTGCTCTGGGGCAGCGACAACCTGAAGACCGAGGGCGGACCGCTGGCGCAGGCGCTTGCCCTGCTCGGCGCGCAACCGCGCTTCGACAGCTACGGGCGGGTCGCCGGGGCGGTGCTGGTGCCGCTGGAAAGCCTGGGCCGTCCGCGCATCGACGTGGTCGTGACGATCTCGGGGATCTTCCGCGACCTGATGCCGCTGCAGATTCGCCTGCTCGCCGAGGCGGCGTTCCTGGCGGCCTCGGCCGATGAGCCACCCGAGCGCAACTTCGTGCGCAAGCATGCGCTCGCCTACCAGCGCGAGCACGGCTGCACGCTCGACGTGGCGGCGCTGCGCGTCTACGGCAACGCCGAGGGCGCCTACGGGTCGCATGTCAACAGCCTGGTCGAGAGCAGCCGCTGGGAAGCCGATGACGAACTCGCCGAGACCTGGTCCCGGCGCAAGGGCTTCGCCTACGGGCGCGCGGGTCAGCCGATCCAGCATGCCGCGCTGCTGCGCAGCGTGCTCGCCGATGTCGAACTCACCTACCAGAACCTCGACTCGGTCGAGCTCGGCGTCACCACGGTCGACAACTACTTCGACACGCTCGGCGGGATCACCGGCGCGGTGAAGCGGGCGCGCGGCGGGCGCGTGCCCACGGTCTACATCGGCGACCAGACCCGCGGCGAGGACACGGTGCGCACCCTCGACGAACAGGTGGCGCTCGAGACCCGCACGCGGATGCTCAACCCGAAGTGGTACGAGAGCCTGCTCGAGCATGGCTACGAAGGCGTGCGTCAGATCGAGGCGCATGTCACCAACACGATGGGCTGGTCGGCCACCACCGGACAGGTCCAGCCCTGGGTTTACCGGCAGATTGCGCGCACCTTCATGCTCGACCCCGAGATGCGCGACCGCCTTGCCCGCCTGAATCCCACCGCCTCGGCTCGGGTGGCCAGCCGGCTGCTCGAGGCCTCCGAGCGCGCCTACTGGCAACCCGATCCGCAGGAGCTCGAGGCATTGCGCCGAGCGAGCGAGGAACTCGAGGACCGTCTCGAGGGTGTCTACGAAGGAGCTTCCGCATGAACGTCGCCAGTGTCCCCTTCACCGAAATCCGGCGCCCCGCGCGCAAGGCCGATGGTGAAGGCAGTGTCCAGGTCCAGATGGAGCCGGTGAAGATCGGCAACGCCAAGGTCTTCGCGGTCTATGGCAAGGGCGGCATCGGCAAGAGCACCACCTCGTCGAATCTGTCGGTGGCCTTCTCGAAGCTCGGCAAGCGCGTGCTGCAGATCGGTTGCGATCCCAAGCACGACAGCACCTTCACGCTGACCAAGAAGCTGATGCCCACGGTGATCGACGTGCTCGAGTCGGTCGACTTCCACCCGGAGGAGTTGCGGGTCGAGGACTTCGTCTACGAGGGCTACAACGGCGTGCTGTGTGTCGAGGCGGGCGGACCGCCGGCCGGTACCGGTTGCGGCGGCTACGTGGTCGGGCAGACGGTCAAGCTGCTCAAGGAGCACCACCTGCTCGAGGACACCGACGTCGTGATCTTCGATGTGCTCGGCGACGTGGTGTGCGGCGGGTTCGCCGCACCGCTGCAGCATGCCGACCGGGCGCTGATCGTTGCGGCCAACGACTTCGATTCGATCTTCGCGATGAACCGGATCGTTCAGGCGATCGGGGCGAAGGCGAAGAACTACAACGTGCGCCTCGGCGGCGTGATCGCCAACCGCAGCCGCGACACCGATCAGATCGACCGATTCGCCGACCGTGTGGGCCTGAAGCGGATGGCGCATTTCCCGGATCTCGACGTGATCCGGCGCAGCCGCCTGAAGAAGTCCACCCTCTTCGAGATGGAGCCTTCGCCCGAGCTCGAGGCGGTGCAGCAGGAGTACCTGCGGCTGGCCGCGGCGCTGTGGGCCGGCACGCCCCCGCTTGCGCCGCAATCGCTGAAGGACCGCGAGATCTTCGACCTGCTCGGCTTCGACTGAGCGCGCACCGACAGTCATCGAAAGCACGGCCCCCATCATGCGGACAGCCACCTACCAACAGCGCCGAGGTCAGATCGAACACTACTTCGATCGGACCGCCGCGCGCGCCTGGGAAACCCTGACCTCCACCGCGCCGGTCGGCCGCATACGCGCGACCGTGCGGGCCGGGCGCGACCGCATGCGCGGCACGCTGCTGTCGTGGCTGCCCGAGGATCTCGCCGGAGCGCGCATCCTCGATGCCGGTTGCGGCACGGGCGCCCTTGCGGTCGAGGCGGCCCGGCGTGGGGCGCGGGTGCTGGCAATCGACCTGTCGCCGGCGCTGGTCGACGTCGCCCGGCGGCGGATCGCGGCGCTGCCTGATGCGGCGCTGCTGCTCGATCGCATCGAACTGCGCAGCGGCGACATGCTCGATCCGGCTCTCGGTGGCTTCGATCACGTGGTCGCCATGGATTCGCTGATTCATTACGAGGCCCCCGATGCGGTCCGCTGCCTCGGGGCGCTGGCGCCGCGCACGGGCGGCACGATGGTCTTCACCTTCGCTCCGAGCAGCCCGGCGCTGGCGCTGATGCACTCGGTGGGCAGGCTGTTTCCGCGGGCTGACCGCGCGCCCTCGATCAGGCCGGTTGCCGAGGCCAGGCTGCGCGCGCATGTTTCGGGGCTGGCCGATCTCGAAGGCTGGCGCATCGCCCGCAGCGCGCGCGTCGCCAGCGGCTTTTACACCTCGCAGGCCATGGAGCTCGAGCGGGCATGAGTGCCAGCGGCCGTCAGCCGGCGGGTGTGCGGATGATCCAGGCCTGGGCGCGCCTGGGCCCGCAGTATCTGCCTTTTGCCGACGCCGCAACCGACAGTCTGCCTCTCGGGCGCCTGATCCGGCTCTCGCTGTTCCAGGTCTCGGTGGGGATGGTGACGGCACTGATCGTCGGCACGCTCAACCGCGTGATGATCGTCGAGCTCGGCGTGGCCGCATGGCTGGTCGCGCTGATGGTGGCCTTGCCCCTGCTCGTGGCACCGCTGCGGGCGTTCACCGGGTTTCGGTCCGACACGCATCGCTCGGCCTTCGGTTGGCGCCGCGTCCCGTTCATCTGGACGGGCACCATGCTGCAGTTCTTCGGGCTGGCCATCATGCCCTTCGCGCTACTGGTCCTGTCGGGCAAGGGCGCGGTCCCGGTGCCCGCATGGTTCGGCTCGGCAGCGGCAGCCTTCGCGTTCCTGGTCGTGGGTCTCGGACTGCAGACCGCTCAGACCACCGGGCTTGCGCTGGCCACCGACCTTGCCGATGACGCGACCCGGCCTCGCGTCGTCGCTCTGATGTACGTGATGCTGCTCGTCGGCATGGTGGGCAGCAGTTTCGCCTTCAGCCTGCTCCTTGCCGAATTCAGTCCGCAGCGCCTCGTGCAGGTGGTCCAGGCCGCGGCGCTGGTGGTCCTCGGCCTCAATGGTGTCGCTCTCTGGAAGCAGGAGGCGCGAGATCCGGCGCGCGCTGCCGCCGTGCGCAACCAGCCCCAGCCGGCGTTCATGCCCGCCTGGCGGCGGTTCATCCGCAACGGACGCGCGCGCCGCTTCCTCTGGTCGGTCGGGCTTGGTACCGCTGCCTTCAACATGCAGGACATCGTGCTCGAGCCCTACGGTGGCGAGATCCTGGGGCTGACGGTCGGGCAGACCAGCGCGCTCACCGCCTTGCTCGCGACTGGTTCACTTGCCGGCTTCGCGCTGTCGGCGCGCCAGCTTGCGGCAAGCGCCGATCCGCTGCGCCTGGCCGCCTACGGCGCGGTAGCAGGCCTGCCGGCGTTTTCGGCGGTGCTCTTCGCGGCGCCGCTCGAGGCGCCCTGGCTGTTCCGCCTTGGCGCCTTCGGCATCGGACTGGCCGGCGGCATCTTTTCGGTCGGGACGCTGTCGGCCGCCATGCGCATGGAACAGGGCGAGTTCGTCGGCCTCGCGCTCGGCGCCTGGGGCGCCGTGCAGGCAACCGCCGCCGGCCTGTCGGTGGCCGCCGGTGGCGCATTGCGCGATCTGGTTTCGGGTCTTGCCTCCCGCGGGGGGCTGGGGGAGGCGCTGGTCGGGCCGATTGCCGGCTACAGCGTCGTCTATCACCTGGAAATGCTGCTGCTGTTCATCACCCTGGTTGCGATCGGACCCCTTGCGGGCAGACGATCGGCAGCCCCTCGCACGACCGGCAGGTTCGGGCTGTCCGATCTGCCAGGTTAGCCGCTTCAATCGAGACGATAGGAGGAGTCATCATGGAATTCGGTGCATTCACCGGCTACATCGATCTGGCGCAGGTGCTGCTCTACCTCTTCTGGATCTTCTTTGCCGGTCTGATCTATTACCTGGTTCGCGAGAACCACCGGGAAGGCTATCCGATGGAATCCGACAGCCTCGGTACCGCGACCATTCGCGGCTGGCCGATCCCGTCGCCCAAGACCTTCAAGCTGGCCGACGGTCACGAGGTGACGGTTCCCGACCTGCAGCGCGGCGAGCCGGCTTTCTCGGCAGCCTCGACGGGCGCATCACCCGGGTCGCCGATCGAGCCCAAGGGCGACCCGATGCTCGCGGGCGTCGGGGCCGGCGCCTGGTCCAACCGCGCCGACAAGCCCGACCTCACGGCCCACGGGACCGTCAAGATCGTCCCGCTGCGCGTCATCCCGGCGTACGGGGTCTCCGACAACGATCCCGACCCGCGCGGCAAGCCCGTGCTCGGCGCGGACGGCAAGCAGGCCGGCACCGTCCGTGACATCTGGCTCGATCAGTCCGAGATGCTGTTCCGCTACCTCGAGGTCGAGACGAGCGCCGAGCTCGGCGCCCGCCGGGTGCTGCTGCCGATACCCTTCGCCCGAATCCGGCGTGACCGCATCGAGGTCAACTCGATCATGGCGCGCCACTTCGCCCAGGTGCCAGCCACCCGCAAGCCCGACGAAGTCACGTTCCTCGAGGAAGACCGGATCAGCGCCTTCTATGGCGGGGGCACGCTGTATGCCGAGCCCAAGCGCAGCGAGCCTCTTCTCTGAACGGTGCCGGCATGAACATCCCAGGCCATCGGCATGAGCATGAACTCGAGCCCCAGTACGGACTTCCGGAGCGCCTGCCGTCCGGCGAGCGGATCCTCTGGCAGGGTTCGCCCGACGCGAAGGCTCTGGCCCTGAGCGCCTTTCACCTGCGCAAGCTGCTGCTGTATTTCGGCGTGCTGCTCGCTCTGCGGGGCGGTTTCGTCGTCGCTGATGGTGGCGATCTGGCGTCGGCGCTCTCGGCGCTGCTGTGGCCCGCGCTGCTTGCTGGCGCGGCGCTGGCGGCGGTTGCTTTGCTCGCCTGGCTGACGGCACGCACGACCGTCTACACGCTGACCGACCGGCGTGTGGTGATGCGCATCGGCATCGTGCTCACGCTTGCCTTCAATCTTCCGCTTGCCCGTATCGCATCGGCCGGTCTGCGCAGCGGAGCCGATGGTTGCGGTGACATCGTTCTCGGTCTGGCCGGCACCGACCGTATCGCGTGGTTGCAACTGTGGCCGCATGCGCGCCCGTGGCGTCTGACCCGTCCCGAGCCGATGCTGCGCGCCGTCCCGGATGCGGCTTCGGTCGCAGCCGCCCTCTCGGCAGCCTGGTCGAAGGCCACCGGCGTCGAGCTGCGCCCCGCCGAGCCCGCCGTCGCCTCCGGTGCGGCGCCGGTGCTGCAGCCGAGCCCGACATGAGCGCGAGCTCCCGCCCGCTCGGCGCGCAGCCGGCGCCCGACAGTTTTCCGCGATGGTTCCTGTACGGCGCCGGCGGGTTGATCCTGGTCTCACTGCTCAGCGTCGCACTCGTGCGGATCACCGGCAACGGTCCCGATCAGCGGGCCGCGCCGGCTGTGCAGGAGCGGCCGCTCCGCTTTACCGACCGGCCGGACGGCGGCATCGCGGTGGTCGACGCCACCACGGGGGCGCTGGTTGCCGACATCCACGGCGAGCAGGGCTTTCTGCGCGGCGCGCTGCGCGCTCTTGCCCGCGAGCGCAAGTCGCGCGGACTCGGCAGTGAGCAGCCGTTTCAGCTGATCGCACGCACCGACGGCCGCCTCACCCTGGCCGATCCGGCAACCGGCCAGCGCATCGATCTCGAGTCCTTCGGAGCGGCCAATGCAGGAGCCTTCGCGGCGCTGCTCGGCCCCTCCTCCCGCTGAAAGGCCAAGCACCATGACGACCTCTTCCGCCGCGATCGAGTCCGCCAACGACGTTGCCGCGCGAGCGCGCGCCGAGTCGCTCATCAGCCCGCGCTTCTACACCACCGACTTCGAGGCGATGGACCGCATCGACGTCTCGCCGCTGCGCGCGGAGTGGGACGCGATGCTGGCCGAGTACGAGGGCGACAACAACCACGATCACTTCCAGCGCAACGAAGCGTTCGCCGACGAGGTCAGAGACGTCTTTTCGAAGGTCTCGCCCGAGTTGCGACAGGAGTTCCTCGACTTCCTGATCACATCGGTGACGAGCGAGTTCAGCGGCTGCATCCTGTACAACGAGATCCAGAAGAACGTGCGCAACCCCGACATCAAGGCGCTGATGCGCTTCATGGCGCGCGACGAGTCGCGCCATGCGGGATTCATCAATCAGAGCCTCAAGGATTTCGGCATGGGGCTCGATCTCGGCGACCTCAAGCGCACGAAGCAGTACACCTTCTTTCGCCCGAAGTTCATCTTCTACGCGACCTACCTGTCGGAGAAGATCGGCTACGCGCGCTACATCACGATCTACCGGCAACTCGAGCGCCACCCCGACAAGCGCTTTCATCCGATCTTCCGGTGGTTCGAGCGCTGGTGCAACGACGAGTTCCGGCACGGCGAGTCGTTCGCGCTGATCATGCGCGCCGACCCGCGCCTGCTGCGCGGCGTGAACCTGCTCTGGATCCGGTTCTTCCTGCTGGCGGTCTACGCGACGATGTACGTGCGCGATCACACCCGGCCGCTGCTGCACCAGGCGATGGGCCTCGACTCCACCGAATACGATCATCAGGTCTTCGACATCACCACCGAGATCGCCCGGCAGGTGTTTCCGGTCTCCCTCGACACCCGACATCCTGCCTTCATGGCCGGGCTGGATCGGCTCTGCCGCATCCGTGCGGGCTACGATCGGGCGGGCGCACGGGGCGGGATCGTCGGGCGGGTGCAGCAGGCCGGATTTGCGATCGCCGGC
>Ga0315902_10001643_pt1 | contig 35670 bp, 33 predicted proteins | sample LakEriMetagenome_9_FD_203523 | JGI IMG/M metagenome (GOLD analysis project Ga0315902, IMG submission 203523) | Freshwater fungal communities from buoy surface, Lake Erie, Ohio, United States - Buoy 12 MA117 | ecosystem: Environmental > Aquatic > Freshwater > Lake > Lake biofilm | place: USA... | reverse complement strand
GCTCTCGGCATCGGTGACGGCGAGCTTCTGACCGCGCAGAAGCGGTCGGCCGGGGCCCCGGTCGGCCGGCGTGTCAGTCGGCCGGGCGCAGCAGCTCGTTGATCGAGGTCTTGGCGCGGGTCTGCGCATCGACGCGCTTGACGATGACCGCGCAGTAGAGCGAGTGCGAGCCGTCCTTGGCGGGCAGGCTGCCGGGGACCACCACCGCGCCCGCGGGCACGCGGCCCTGGGTCACGGCGCCGGTCTCGCGGTCGTAGATGCGCGTGCTCTGGCCGATGTAGACGCCCATCGAGATCACCGCGCCCTGTTCGACGACGACGCCCTCGACGATCTCCGAGCGCGCGCCGATGAAGCAGTCGTCCTCGATGATGGTGGGCGAGGCCTGCAGCGGCTCGAGCACGCCGCCGATGCCGACGCCGCCCGAGAGATGCACATTCCTGCCGATCTGCGCGCAGGAGCCGACCGTGGCCCAGGTGTCGACCATGGTGCCGGCGCCCACATAAGCGCCGATGTTCACGAACGACGGCATCAGCACCACGCCCGGACCCACATAGGCGCCCTTGCGCACCACGGCGTCAGGGACGATGCGCGTGCCGCTGGCGCGCAGCGCAGCCTCGTCCATCGCGGCGTACTTCATCGGCACCTTGTCGAAGAAGCGGGTGTGGCCGCCCTCGATGAGACGGTTGTCGTTGGCGCGGAAGTAGAGCAGCACGGCCTTCTTGAGCCAGTCGTTGACCTGCCAGCGGCCGTCGCGTCTCTCGGCGACCCGGGCGGCGCCGCTGTCGAGCAGCTCGAGGCATTCGTCGAGCGCGATGCGCAGCTCGCGCGAGATGTTGCTCGGGGTGATCTCGGCGCGCGCCTCGAAGGCGGCCTCGATGAGGGTCTTGAGCGCGGTCTGGTCGGTCATGTCAGCGTCCTTGCATGAGATCGGCGATGCGGTGGGCGGCCTCGACGCACTCGTCGACGCCCGCCACGAGGGAGATGCGCACGCGGCCCGCGCCGGGGTTGCCGCCGCCGGCGTCGCGCGCGAGGTAGGAGCCGGGGACGACGGTGACGTTCTTGCGCGCGTAGAGCTCGCGCACGAAGGTCTCGTCGTCGCGTCCCGTGTGCGGCCAGAGGTAGAACCCGCCCGCCGGTGCCTGCACATCGAGGTGCGGTGCGAGTATGGGCAGCACGCGCGCGAACTTCTCGCGGTAGAGCGCGCGGTTGTCGCGGGCGTGGGCGTCGTCGCTCCAGGCGGCGATGCTGGCCTGCTGCACCGGCAGCGGCATCGAGCAGCCGTGGTAGGTGCGATAGAGCAGGAAGCGTTCGAGCAGCTGGGCATCGCCGGCGACGAAGCCGGAGCGCAGACCGGGCAGGCTGGAGCGCTTCGAGAGGCTGTGGAACACGAGGCAGCGTCGGAACGCCGTGTCACCCAGCGCGAGCGCCGCGCTCAAGAGCGAGGGCGGCGGCGCGGATTCGTCCGGGTAGATGTCGGCGTAGCATTCGTCGGCGGCCACCACGAAGTCGTGGCGCTCCGCGAGCGTCAGCACGCGCTGCAGCAGTGCGAGGTCCATCACCGCACCCGCGGGGTTGCCGGGGTTGCAGAGGTAGAGCAGCTGGCAGCGGTCCCAGACCGACGCCGGCACCGCATCGAGGTCCGGCAGGAAGCCGTCCTCGGCGCGGGTGTCGATGAAGAACGGCTCGGCGCCGGCGAGCAGGGCCGCGCCTTCGTAGATCTGGTAGAACGGGTTCGGCATCGCCACCAGCGGCGCGCCGTCACGCGCCTTGCTGCGGTCGACCACCGCCTGCGCGATGGCGAACAGCGCCTCGCGCGTGCCGTTCACCGGCAGCACCTGCGCCGCGCCGATGCTCTGCGGCGCGAAGCCGAAGCGCCGCTCCAGCCAACGACCGCAGGCCGCTCTCAGCTCCGGCGTGCCGACGGTGGTGGGATAGCTGCCGAAGCCGGCCATCGCGTCGCGGAGGGTCTCCAACACGAACGCCGGCGGCGCGTGCTTGGGTTCGCCGATGGAGAGCGCGATGTGCGCGAGGTCGGCAGGGGGCGTCACGCCCGCCTTCAACCGGGCGAGCCGCTCGAAGGGGTAGGGCAGCAGCTTGTCGAGGTCGCGGTTCATGACGGGTGTGCGGCCGTGGCGTGCGGCCTCAGGCCGCACGGCGCGCGTCCAGCGCTTCGGTGAGGCGAGCGACCAGACGCTCTGCGGCGGCGTCCTCGAGCGGGCGGCCGTCGAAGCCGCGCACATAGAACACATCCTCGGCCCGCTCGCCGACGGTCATGATCTTCGCGCCGACGAGGTCGACGCGCTCCTCCATGAGCACCTTGCCGACATCGCAGAGCAGCCCCGGTCGGTCGCCGGTGATGAGCTCGAGGATGGAGCGGCGGTTGCGTTCGTCGCGCGTCACCGACAGCCGGGTGCGGGTGTCGAACATCCGCGCCTGGCGCGGCGCGCGGCGTGATACCTCGAAGCGCGAACCGCGCGGGCTCTCGAGCGCGCGGCGCAGCGCGTACTCGATCTCCTCGTGCCGATCGGTGTCGGCGATGGGCGTACCGTCCTCCTCGAGCACATGGTAGAGGTCGACGCTGTCGCCATCGAGCGTCGGTGTGATGCGCGCATCGACGATGTTGAGGCCGAGCTGGTCGAGCACCGCGGTGGTGCGCGCGAAGCCGTGCTTGCGGTGCGTCGCGAGCGTGGTGATCGAGGTGGTGCCGCGTTCGCTCTCGGCCTGCACCGCGACCACCGGCGCTTCGGCGCCGGCCGGCCGGCCGGCGAGCAGCCGGGTGTGCCAGGCGATCTCCTGCGGCGTGTGGCGCAGGAAGTAGTCGTCGGTGAAGTGCGACCAGGCGGCATCGGCCGCGCCCTCGGCGAGGCCCGCATCGGCGAGCAACGCGCGCGCTTCGGCCTGGTGCCCCTGCTTGAGCTCCTCCTGGTCGACGGGCGTCTCGAGGCCGCGCCGCAGCGCGCCCTTCACGCGGTCGTGGAACTCGCTGAAGAGCGAGGCCTTCCAGGAGTTCCAGAGCCGCGGGTTGGTGGCGCGCACATCGGCGGCGGTCAGCACATAGAGATGGTCGAGGTGGGTCTCGTCGCCGACGAAGCGCGCGAAGCCGTTGATCACATCGGGGTCGGCGATGTCCTGCTTCTGCGCGGTGAGCGAGAGCTGCAGGTGGTTGCGCACCAGCCAGGCGACGAGGCGCGCGTCGTAGCGCGACAGGCCCTGTTCGAGGCAGAAGGCCTCGGCATCCACCGCGCCGAGCTCCGAGTGGTCGCCGCCGCGACCCTTGGCGATGTCGTGGAACAGCGCCGCCAGATAGGCGACCTCCGGCCGCGGCAGGGCCTGCATGATCTGCGAGAGCTTCGGCAGCTCGTGGTCGAAGCGCGGCAGCGCGAGACGGCGCAGGTTGCTCACCACGAACAGCGTGTGCGCGTCGACCGTGTAGGCGTGGAACAGGTCGTACTGCATGCGGCCGACGATGCGGCCGAAGGAGGGGATGTAGCGGCCCAGCACGCCGTAGTTGTTCATGCGGCGCAGCTCGTTGGTGACGCCGGCGGGCGCGCGCAGGATCTCGAGGAAGAGGCGGTGGTTGCGCGGGTTCTGGCGGAACTCCTCGTCGATGAGCCAGAGGTTCTGGACGATGGCGCGTATGGTGCCGGCGCGCACGCCGCGGATCTCGGGGTTCTGCTGCAGCAGCGCGAACACCTCGAGCAGCGTCGAGGGCTGGCGCACGAACAGGTCGTCGTGCACCGCTTCGAGGTAGCCGTCGACCACCTGGAAGCGCGGGTTGAGCGGCTGCGGCACCGCCGCGCCGGCGCTGCCGTCGATGATGGCCTCGCGGAACAGCTGCAGCAGCAGCTCGTTGAGCAGGCTCACATCCATCACGGTGCGGTAGTAGCGCTGCATCAGCTGCTCCACCGCGAGCGTGAACGAGGCGTCCTCGTAGCCGAAGGCGCGCGCGAGCTTGACCTGGTGGTCGAACAGCAGGCGGTCCTCGCGGCGGCCGTTGACCGTGTGCAGCGCGTAACGCACCCGCCACAGGAAGCTCTGCGCGGCCTCGAGACGGCGCAGTTCGCCCGGCGTCAGGAACCCCTGGGTCGCGAGCTCGGCGAGGCTCTCGGCGCCGAAGTGGCGCTTGGCGACCCAGGCGATGGTCTGGATGTCGCGCAGCCCGCCGGGGCCGGTCTTCACGTTCGGCTCGAGGTTGTAGGCGGTGTCGTTGGCCTTGGCGTGGCGGTCGGTCTGCTCGCGCACCTTGGCCTCGAAGAATTCCTTGACCGGCCACAGATGCGACGGCGAGAGCGCCTCGAGCATCGCGGCGGCGAGCGGCGCGGAGCCGGCGATGCGGCGCGCCTCGACCAGCGTGGTCATCACGCTGACATCGGCGGCGGCCGCGGCCGCGCATTCCTCGACCGTGCGCACGCTGTGCCCGATCTCGATGCCGATGTCCCAGAGGAAGGCGACGAAGGGTTCGAGCGCGGCGCGGCCGGTCTCGTCGAGCGGCGCCGGGACGAGGATGAGGATGTCGACATCGGAGCAGGGGTGCAGTTCGCCGCGGCCGTAGCCGCCGACCGCGACCAGCGACCAGTCGGTGTCGTGCCCCACGAGCTTCGCGCGCCAGGCTTCGACGAGCGCGACATCGATGAGCTGCGCGCGTGCGCGCACCAGCGTCTCGACCGGCTCCTCGGTGCCGAAGCGCGCGTTGAGCTCGGCCTGCGCCTCGCGCAGGGCCGCGGAGTAGGCCGCCGGGGCGGCGCCGGCCGCGGCGAGCCGCTGCGGTAGGGTCTCGAGCAGCGGCCAGGCCGGTGCGGTCACGAAGCGCCCAGCGTGAGCACTTCGAAGCCGTCGTCGGTGACGAGCACCGTGTGCTCCCACTGCGCCGAGAGCGAGTGGTCGCGGGTGACGACGGTCCAGCCGTCGGGCAGCAGCTTCACATCGCGCTTGCCGGCGTTGATCATCGGCTCGATGGTGAAGGTCATGCCGGGCTTGAGCTCGGTGCCGGTGCCGGGCTTGCCGTAGTGCAGCACCTGCGGGTCCTCGTGGTAGATGCGGCCGATGCCGTGGCCGCAGTATTCGCGCACCACCGAGTGGCCCTGGGATTCGACCCATTCCTGGATGGCGTGGCCGATGTCGCCGAGGCGCGCGCCCGGACGCACCACGCGGATGCCGCGCCACATCGCCTCGAAGCAGCCCTCGACGAGGCGCTTGGCGTGCGGCAGCGGCTTGCCGACGAAGTACATGCGGCTGGTGTCGCCGTGGAAGCCGTCGCGGATCACCGTGACATCGATGTTGACGATGTCGCCCTGCTTGAGGCGCTTGTCGCCCGGGATGCCGTGGCAGACCACATGGTTGACCGAGGCGCAGATGGTCTTCGGGAAGCCGCGGTAGTTGAGGTTGGCCGGGATCGCCTTCTGCACCTGGACGATATGGTCGTGGCAGATGCGGTCGAGCTCGTCGGTGGTGATGCCGGCCTGCACATGCTCGCCGATCATGTCGAGCACTTCGGCGGCCAGACGGCCGGCCTCTCGCATCTTCTGCTGCTCTTCCGGGGACTTGAGGGTGATGGGCATCTGGAGGGGTGGGGGCTGGCGGGGAGGGGGCCGTAAAGCGTTGTTTTTACGGGAGGTGCATGGTATAAAGCGCGGCCTTTTTTGGCAAACCAACCCACACGCGCATCGAATGCATCGGCTGCTGGGTGTCCGGACCTTCGGGGACGGATGGCAGTCGAGGATGCGCGGAGGCCCAACCCGACAAGGAGAAATGACGATGTCCAGCGTGTCCATGCGACAGATGCTGGAAGCGGGCGTCCACTTCGGACACCAGACCCGCTTCTGGAACCCCAAGATGTCCGAGTACATCTTCGGCGAGCGCAACAAGATCCACATCATCAACCTCGAGAAGACGCAGCCGCTCTTCGTCGAGGCCGCCAAGTTCATCAAGGCGGTGGCCGGTGACGGCGGCACGGTGCTGTTCGTCGGCACCAAGCGCTCCGCGCGCGAGCCCATCCAGAAGGAAGCGATCCGCGCCGGCATGCCGTTCGTGAACCAGCGCTGGCTCGGCGGCATGCTCACCAACTTCAAGACCGTGCGCCAGTCGATCAAGCGCCTCGCCGACCTCACCGAGATGAAGGCCAACGGCTCGCTCGACAAGCGCGGCAAGAAGGAAGGCACGATGCTGCGCCGCGAGATGGACAAGCTCGAGCGCAGCCTGGGCGGCATCAAGGACATGGAGTCCCTGCCCGACGCGCTGTTCGTGGTCGATGTCGGCCACGAGAAGATCGCGATCCACGAAGCCAACAAGCTCGGCATCCCCGTGGTCGCCATCGTCGACACCAACTGCTCGCCCGACGGCGTCGACTTCGTCGTGCCGGGCAACGATGACGCCATGCGCGCCATCCATCTCTACGCCTCCGGCATCGCCGACTCGGTCCTCGAAGGCCGCAGCAGCGCGCCGGCGCTCGCCGTCACCGAGGACGAGTTCGTCGAACTCGACGAGCAGGGCAACCCGAAGCAGAGGCCGGCGCGTGGCGCCGCCCGTCCGAAGCGCGAGGCGCCGGTGCGCGCCCGCCGCCCGGCTGCGCCCGCCGCTCCTGCCCGCCGCCGCCCGGCGCCCGCGACCGCTCCGGTCGCTGCGGCCGCTGCGACCGTCGAGGGTGACGAGGTGGAGGTCGGCGATGCCGCCGCCGATGGTGAGGTCGCGCCGGTCGCCAGCGCCTCGGCGCCGCGCCGTCGCACCGGCCCGGCCGCTGCCGCGCCGCGCCGTCGGGGTTGAGCCATGAGCATCACCGCTGAGACCGTCAAGCAGCTCCGCGAGCGCACCGGCGCCGGCATGATGGAGTGCAAGCGCGCGTTGGTGGAGACCAACGGCGACATCGAGGCCGCCGCCGAGCTCATGCGCAAGCAGGGTCTCGCCAAGGCCGACAAGAAAGCCGCCCGCGTCGCCGCCGAGGGCGTCATCGTCCTCGAGAAGTCGGCCGACGGCCGTTCGGCCGCCATGGTCGAGGTCAACTGCGAGACCGATTTCGTCGCCCGCGAGGCCGACTTCCAGTCGTTCTCCGCCGCGGTCGCCGAGGCCGCGCTCGCCGCCAACCCCGCCTCGGGCGAGGCGCTCGCTGCGCTCAAGCTCGCCTCCGGCGAGACCGTCGACGAGCGCCGTCGCGCGCTCGTCGCCAAGATCGGCGAGAACATCAGCGTGCGCCGTCACGCCACGCTGTCGTCGTCGGGTCAGCTCGGCGCCTACCGGCACGGCACCCGCATCGGTGCGCTGGTCGCGATCGAGGGCGGCGATGCCGCGCTCGCGCACGACCTCGCGATGCATGTCGCCGCCACCAACCCGGCCTATCTGTCGGTCGCGGATGTCCCGGCCGATGTCGTCGCCAAGGAGCGCGAGATCGAGACCGAGAAGGCGCTCGCCGAGGGCAAGCCGGCCGACATCGTCGCCAAGATGGTCGAGGGCCGCATCCGCAAGACGCTCAACGAGAAGGTCCTGCTCGGCCAGCCCTTCGTGAAGGACCCGGACCAGACCATCGAGAAGCTGCTCAAGGCCGCCAAGGCCGAGGTCAAGTCCTTCCAGCGCTTCGAGGTCGGTGCGGGCATCGAGAAGAAGCAGGACGATTTCGTCGGCGAGGTCATGGCACAGGTCAAGGCCAGCAGCGGCGCAGGCCGCTGAGCCGACCGGCGCCACGAGAACCCCGCTCCGGCGGGGTTTTTTTCGACAGGAGACACGGGTGATGACGAACGGCGAGCGGCGCTTCCGGCGCATCCTGGTCAAGCTCTCTGGTGAGGCGTTGATGGGCGATGGCGACTACGGCATCGACCCGGCGATGCTGCGGCGCATCGCGCTCGAGATCCAGGAGCTGCAGGCGCTCGGCGTGCAGGTGGCGGTGGTCATCGGCGGCGGCAACATCTTCCGCGGCGCGGGCCTCGCGCGCGCCGGCATGGACCGCGTGACGGGCGACCACATGGGCATGCTCGCCACGGTCATGAACAGCCTCGCGATGCAGGACGCCCTGGAATCGGTCGGTGCGCACGCGCGGGTGATGTCCGCGATCCGCATCAACGAGGTCTGCGAGGACTACATCCGCCGCCGCGCCATCCGCCACCTCGAGAAGGGGCGTGTGGTGCTGTTCGCGGCCGGCACCGGCAACCCGTTCTTCACCACCGACACCGCGGCCTCGCTGCGCGCCATCGAGATCGGCGCCGACCTGCTGGTGAAGGGCACCAAGGTCAACGGCATCTATTCCGCCGACCCGAAGAAGGACCCCACGGCGGTCCGCTACCCGACCCTGACCTACGACCGCGTGCTCGACGAGCGCCTCGAGGTCATGGATGCGACGGCCATCGTGATGTGCCGCGACAACCGGCTGCCGCTGCAGGTCTTCAACCTCTACAACGCCGGCGACCTGCTGCGCATCGTGCGCGGCGAGGATGTCGGTACCATCGTCACCTTGGCCCCCGCCCGATAGGCCCCGCCAGAAAGGACCGACACCATGATCGAGGACTTCAAGAAAGACGCCACCGCCCGCATGGCCAAGTGCGTGCAGCAGTTCCAGGCCGACCTCAAGAAACTGCGCACCGGGCGCGCTCACCCGAGCCTGATCGAGAACCTGAAGGTCGACTACTACGGCACCGAGACGCCGCTGCAGCAGCTCGCCAACATCGGCATCGAGGACGCGCGCACGCTCGTCGTCACGCCCTGGGACAAGGCGGCGGTGCAGGCCGTCGAGAAGGCCGTCTACAAGTCCGACCTCGGCCTGACGCCGAACACCGCGGGCACGGTGATCCGCATCCCGCTGCCGCCGCTGACCGAGGAGCGCCGACGCGACATCACCAAGGTGGTGCGCGGCGATGCCGAGGGCGCGCGGGTCGCGGTGCGCAATGTGCGCCGCGATGTGCTGCAGGACGTCAAGGAGGCGCTCAAGGAGAAGATGATCTCCCAGGACGAGGAGAAGAAGGCGCAGGAAGAGATCCAGAAGCTCACCGACAAGCATGTGGCGGAGATCGAGCAGGTCCTCGCCGCCAAAGAAAAAGAGATCATGCAGGTCTGAGCGGGCGGACCTCCCTCCGCTCCGTCACGCCGTGGCCCTCCCACAGCACATCGCGATCGTCATGGACGGCAACGGCCGTTGGGCCGAGGCCCGTGGCGAGCCGCGCACGGCAGGGCATCGCGCCGGCATCGAGCCGGTCCGCCGCACCATCCGCGAGTGCGCGCGCCTCGGGGTGCGCGCGCTGACGCTGTTCGCGTTCTCGAGCGAGAACTGGCGCCGTCCCGAGACCGAGGTCGCGACGCTGATGTCGCTGTTCATGGACGCGCTCGACCGCGAGGTCGAGGAGCTGAACTCGAACGGCGTGCGGCTGCGCATCATCGGCAACCGCCAGAGCCTCGCCGTGCGGCTGCAGCAGCGCATCGCCGAGGCCGAGGCGCTCACCGCCGCCAACACCCGGCTCGACCTGCAGGTCGCGGTCAGCTACGGCGGCCGCTGGGACCTCGTCGAGGCGGCGCGGCGGCTCGCTGCGCGCGCGGCGAGCGGCGCGCTGCGCCCGGCGGACATCGACGAAGCGGCGCTCGCCGCGGAGCTGCAGCTCTCGGAGCTGCCGGACCCCGACCTCTTCATCCGCACCGGCGGCGACCATCGGGTCAGCAATTTCCTGCTCTGGAACATCGCCTACGCGGAGCTCTTCTTCACCGACACGCTGTGGCCGGACTTCGATGAGCGCGTGCTCGCCGAGGCGATCGCGGACTTCGAGAGCCGGGAGCGCCGGTTCGGCCTCACGGGCGGACAGGTCTCGGGTCGGGGCGGCGCATGAGCGGCGCCTCCGCATCCGGCCGCTATTCGGGCCTGCGTCAGCGGGTGCTCACCGCGTTGGTGCTCATCGCCGCGCTGGCGGTGGTGCTGTTCGCGCTGCCGCCCGCCGCGACGCTGGCGCTGGTGGTGGTGGCGATCCTCGTCGGCGGTTGGGAGTGGTCGGCGTTCGTCGCACCGACCCGACCGGCGCTGCGCGCGGCCTTCGTCGCGCTGCTGGCGCTCGGTATCGCCGCCGCGTGGCCGTTGAGCGGCACCCGCAGCGGCATGCTCGCGCTGCTCGTCGTCGCGGGTCTGTGGTGGCTGCTCGCGGTGTTCTGGATCCTGCGCGGTCCGCAGCGCGTCGGCGCGGTGCTCGCCGCGGTCGCCGGCATCGCCTCGCTGGTGCCCGTGGCGGTGGCGCTCGGTCGGCTGCGCCTCGAGCCCGGGCAGGGCGCGTGGGTGCTGCTGTTCGCGCTGCTGGTGATCATGGCGGCCGATGTCGGCGCCTATTTCGCGGGGCACCGCTTCGGTCGCATCAAGCTCGCGCCCAGCGTCTCGCCCGGCAAGACCTGGGAGGGCGTGATCGGCGGACTGCTCTTCTCGCTCATCATCGCCATCGTCGGCGCTCGGCTGCTCGGCTGGCCGGTCGCGGTGGTCGCTCCGCTCGCGGTCGGTGCGGCCGCCTTCTCGGTGGTGGGCGACCTCATGGAGAGCCTCATGAAGCGGCACTCCGGGCTCAAGGACAGCGGCCATCTCTTCCCGGGACACGGCGGCATCCTCGACCGGTTCGACAGCCTGACCGCCGGCATACCGCTCCTCACGCTCGGCCTGCTGCAGGCGGGGCTCGTGGGCGAGGGCTGGCCGCCGTGATCGGCGTCGCCATCCTCGGTTCGACCGGCACGATCGGCGAGAACACGCTCGATGTGATCGCGCGTCATCCGCAGCGCTTCCGTGCGGTCGCGCTCGGCGCGCGGCGTGATGTCACCAAGATGCTGGCGCAGTGCGAACGTTTCCGTCCGGACTATGCGGCGCTCGCCGAACCCGACGCCGCGGCGACGCTCGAGCGTGAACTGCGTGCCCGTGGTCTGCCGACCCGCGTGCTCGCGGGCGGACAGGGGCTCGAGCACATCGCCACGCTCAAGGAGGCGCCTGCGGTCATGGCCGGCATCGTGGGGGCCGCGGGGCTGCCCTCGACCCTCGCCGCGGCCCGCGCGGGGCAGCGCCTGATGATCGCCAACAAGGAATCGCTGGTGATGGCCGGGCCGCTGCTGCTCGGGCTGGCGCGCGCGTCGGGCGCGACGCTGCTGCCCATCGACAGCGAACACAACGCCATCTTCCAGTGCCTGCCGCCCGGGCTCGAAGCCGGTCGCGCGCCGCCGGGGGTGCGCCGCATCCTGCTCACCGCCTCGGGCGGCCCGTTCCTGGATTGGAGCGCCGAGCGCATCGCGCAGGCGACCCCCGAGCAGGCCTGCAAGCACCCGAAGTGGGTCATGGGGCGCAAGATCTCGGTGGATTCCGCGACGCTCATGAACAAGGGTCTCGAGGTCATCGAGGCGCGCATCCTGTTCGGTCTCGCCCTCGAGCAGGTCGAGGTGGTGGTGCACCGCCAGAGCCTGGTGCACTCGCTGGTGGAGTATGTGGACGGCTCGATGCTGGCGCAGCTCGGTTCGCCCGACATGCGCACCCCGATCGCCCATGCCCTCGGTTGGCCCGAGCGCATCGACTCCGGTGTAGAATCCCTCGATCTCGCGCGGGCGGGGACCTTGCAGTTCGAGCCGCCCGACATGGCCCGGTTCCCCTGTCTCGCCCTCGCGCGGGAGGCGGCCCGGGCGGGCGGGACGGCGCCTGCCGTGCTGAATGCGGCCAACGAGGTCGCCGTGGCGGCTTTTCTGGAGGGGCGCTTGAACTTTTCGGGTATCGCAGCGGTCATCGAAGCGGTGGTCAGGGACTGCCCGGCCGGTACGGCCGAGGACCTCGACAGCGTGCTGGCGGCCGACGCCGACGCCCGCCGTCGGGCGTTGCGCGAAGTGGGCGGTGCGGGAGTGACTGTTTGAGCGATCCCATGGGCATCCTATGGCAGGTGGCGGGGTTCATCCTCGGCGTCAGCCTCCTCGTCGCCGTCCACGAGTACGGCCATTACTGGGCCGCCCGTCGCCTCGGGTTCAAGGTGCTGCGGTTCTCGGTGGGCTTCGGTCCCGCGCTCTGGAAGCGCGTGTCGGGTGCCGACCGCACGGAGTACGTCATCGCCGCATTGCCGCTCGGCGGCTATGTGAAGCTGCTCGACGAACGCGAGGGTCCGGTGCCCGACGCCGACCTCGCGCGCTCCTTCACGCGTCGGCCGCCCTGGCAGCGCATCCTGGTGCTGCTCGCCGGCCCCGCCGCCAATTTCGCCTTCGCCATCCTCGTGCTCTGGGGGATGCTCTGGGTGATGGGCTCGCCCGAGGTGCGCCCGGTGGTGGGCCGCATCGCGCCCGACTCCATGGTCGCGCAGGCGGGCCTGCGTGCCGATGACGAGATCCTGCGTCTCGGCGGGCGTGAGGTCTCCTCGCAGGGCGAGGTGCTGTTCGGTCTGATCGACGCGATGAGCGACGACGGCGTCGCGCGCTTCACCGTGCGGGCGCCGAACGGCGGCGAGCGGGATGTCGAACTGCGTGTCGAGGACGCCGAGGCGCGTCGCGTGCTCACCGAGCCTGCGGCGCTGATGCGTGGCATCGGATTCAGGTTCTGGTCGCCGGTCATCCCGCCCCGTCTCGGGCGCGTGCTGCCGGGCGGTCCCGCCGCGGAGGCGGGTCTGCGCGAGGGCGATGTCGTGACCGCGGTCGACGGCGTCGCCATCGCCGATTTCGCGGCGCTCGCCGATGCCATCAACGCCCGACCGAACCGCGACATCGCCGTGCGCTTCACGCGCGACGGCGTGGCGAGCGAGGTGTCGCTGCGCACCTCCGCCGAGATCGTGCAGGGCCGCGAGATCGGCCGTATCCGCATCGAGCCCACGCCGCCGCCGCCGCTGCCCGAGTCGATGGTGGTGCAGCGCCGTTTCGGTCCGGTGGGCGCCCTCGTCGAGGGTTCGGTGCGCGCCTGGGACATGACGGTGCTGCAGGCCAAGATGTTCGGCCGCATGCTGCTCGGCCAGGTGTCGCTCAAGAACCTCTCCGGGCCGCTCACCATCGCCGAATACGCAGGGTCTTCGGCCCGCAGCGGCCTCGTACAGTTCCTCGGTTTCCTGGTGGTGATCTCCTTGAGCCTCGGCTTCCTCAACCTGCTGCCCATCCCCATCCTCGACGGCGGTCAGATCGTCTACCAGACCATCGAATGGATCAAAGGCTCGCCGCTCGCCGAGCGCGTGCAGGTGGCCGGCCAGAACATCGGCATCGTGATGCTGCTGATGCTGATGGGTCTCGCGCTCTTCAACGATGTCGCGGGGAAGATGGGATGAGCCTGCGCCGTCCCTTGCTCGCTCTCGTCGCCGCGCTCGCGGTCGCGCTGCCGGGCGCTCCCGTGCGGGCGCAGGCGGTCAGCGCCGACCAGCCCCTCCGCGTCGACAACATCCGCGTCGAAGGCCTGCAGCGCGTCTCGGAGGGCACGGTCTACAACTACCTGCCCGTGAACATCGGTGACCGGCTGACGCCGCAGCGCATCCGCGAGGCGATCCGCGCGCTCTACGACACCGGCTTCTTCCGCGATGTCGAACTGCGCCGCGACGGCGGCACGCTGGTCGTGGCGGTGCTCGAGCGTCCGACCATCGAGAGCTTCGAGCTCAAGGGCAACAAGGACATCAAGACCGAAGACCTCTCGAAGAGCCTGCGCAACGTCGGGCTCGCCACCGGCAAGACCTTCGACCGCTCGGTGCTCGAGGACGTCCGCCAGTTCCTCACCGACCAGTACTTCAGCCGCGGCAAGTACGCGGTCAAGGTCGACACGCAGGTCGAGGACCTGCCCGACAACCGCGTGCGCGTGAAGATCGACATCAAGGAAGGCAAGCGCGCGCGGATCCGGCAGATCAACGTGGTCGGCAACAAGTCGTTCGGCGAGGACGAGATCCTCGAGGACTTCGAGCTCAAGACGCCGAACTGGCTGTCCTGGTACCGCCAGGACGACCGCTACTCGCGCGAGTCGCTGCAGGGCGACCTCGAGAAGCTGCGCTCCTTCTACATGGACCGCGGCTACGCCAACTTCGACATCCAGTCGACCCAGGTGGCGATCGCGCCCGAGAAGGACGACATCTTCATCACCCTCAACATCGAGGAAGGCGAGGTCTTCAAGCTCGGCACGGTCAAGCTCGCCGGCACCTTCGTGGTGGCCGAGGAAGAGCTGCGCCAGCTGCTGCTCGTGAGGCCGGAGGAGACCTTCTCCAAGAAAGGCATCACCGCGACGCAGGAACTGATCCAGAACCGTCTGGGTCTCGAGGGCTACGCGTTCGCCAAGGTCGATCCTGTGCCGACCCCGGACCCGAAGACCGGCAAGGTCGACATCACCTTCTTCGTCGACCCCGGCAACCGCGTGTATGTGCGCAACGTCGTGTTCAACGGGGTCTCCAAGATCGACGACGATGTGCTGCGCCGCGAGATGCGCCAGCTCGAGGGCGCGTGGCTCTCCAACCTGCTCGTGGAGCGCTCGAAGCAGCGCATCCAGCGCCTGCCGTTCATCGAGAAGGTGGAGTCCGAGACCAAGCCGGTCGCGGGTTCCGCCGACCTCGTCGACGTCGAGTTCGACATCAAGGAAGGGCCGTCCGCGCAGCTCGGCGGCGGCATCGGTTACTCGGAGTCGCAGTCCTTCATCCTCAACGGCAACTACGCCGACAGCAACTTCCTCGGCCGCGGCGAGCGTCTGTCGCTGGACCTCAACTCCGGCCGTTACTCCAAGGTCTACGGCATCTCGCACACCGACCCGTACACCAGCATCGACGGCGTCGCGCGCACGCTGTCGTTCACCTACCGCGATGTGACGCAGTTCGTGTCGGCCTCGTCGGACTTCTCGTCGGAGTCGCTCGCCCTCGGCGTCGATTACGGCTACCCGATCTCCGAGTACCAGGCGCTGCGTCTCGGTTTCTCGGCGCAGCGGTCATCGCTGATCACCGGCGACGGCAGCGCGGAGCAGGCGCGTTCCTGGGTGCGCAGCAACGGCGACTACCGCCAGCAGATCATCCCTGAGCAGGACTACGGCAACGGCTTCATCGTGCCGGGGACGGTGCTCGACACCACGCAGTTCGACACCTACGAGCTGATCGTCGGCTGGAGCTACGACTCGCGCAACCGCGCGTTGTTCGCGGACCGCGGCATGCGGCACACGCTGTCGCTCGGCTACACGCTGCCGTTCAGCGATGTCGAGTACTACTCGGTCAACTACGACTACCTGCAGTTCATCCCGCTGATCGGCCGTTGGACGCTGGCGATCGCCGCCGAGGCCGGGTTCGCGATGGACATCGGCGACACCACGGCGTCGCCGCCGTACCGCAACTACTTCGCGGGCGGTCCGGATACGGTGCGCGGTTACCGCGAGAGCCGGCTCGGTCCGAAGGACAGCTTCGGGAACCCGTTCGGCGGCAACCTCAAGGTGGCGGCCCGCGCGGAGCTGATCATCCCGACGCCCGAGAAGTGGGCGACCTCCGCCCGGGCGACATGGTTCTACGACATCGGCAACGTGTTCTCCACGGGGAACCGCTACCAGTTCACCGGCATCGACGGGGTCACGCCCGTCGATTACCGGTTCGATTATGATAAATTGAAGCATTCGACGGGTCTCGCCGTGCAATGGCTCGCCCCCTTGGGCGTGTTCCGGTTCAGCTACGCGTTCCCGTTGAACGCCGATCGGGGTGATGGCGTGATCTTCCCCGACGAGGAAGAGAGGTTCCAGTTCACCATCGGCCAGGCGTTCTGAGCCGACGGTCCAGCAAGAGGTTCGAAAAGTGATGCGTTCGTTCTCCATCAAGTCGTTGCTCCCCGCGATCGCGGTCATCGGAATGCTGCAGGCGGCTCCCGCCCATGCCGAGGCCAAGATCGGCGTGCTCAACTTCGGCCGCCTCATCGAGGAGAGCCCGCAGGGCAAGGCGCTGTTCGAGTCGCTCGGCAACGAGGCGAACGCCAAGCGTCGCGACCTGACCAACGCGGCCACCGCGCTGCAGGGCAAGCGCGACAAGCTCAACAAGGACCGCGCCACCATGTCGCCCGACCAGATCAATCGGGTCGAGAAAGAGCTCCGCGACGGCGAGCGCGACCTCGCGCGCCGTCAGGCCGAGGCCCAGGACGAGCTCAACGACCGTCGCAACGAAGAGGTCGGCAAGCTGCAGAACGAGCTCCTGAACGAGGTGCGCAGCTACGCCAAGGCGCAGAACTACGACCTCGTCATCACCGAGGGCGTGATCTACGCCACGCAGGCGATGGACATCACGCCGGGGCTGCTGCAGGTGCTGCAGGCGCGTCCGGCAGGGGCGGCGAAGCCCGCCACCCGCTGACCTCCGTCCCCGGCGGCGCGTCCGATGGCGCAGGTGTCGCTCGGGGAGCTCGCGGTCCGGTTCGGTCTCGCGCTGCGGGGCGATCCGGCCCGCAGGGTGGGCTCGGTGGCGACGCTCGATGCCGCCGCCGCTGACCAGGTCGCCTTCCTCGCCGACCCACGGCTCGCCGACCGGCTCACCGGTTGCCGCGCCGGGGCGGTGATCCTGCATCCGTCCTCCGTCGAGTCCTGTCCGGTCGACTGCCTCATCGCCGATAACCCCCATGCCGCGTTCGCGCGTATCGCCGCCGTGCTGCATCCGCTGCCGGCGGCGCCGGCTGGCGTGCACCCGACGGCGGTGGTCGCCGCCGACGCGGTCGTCCATCCGAGCGCCCATGTCGGTCCGCAGAGCGTCATCGGCTCAAGGGCGCGCATCGGCGCGCGCGTGGTCATCGGTCCCGGCTGCGTGGTCGGTGAGGACGCGGTCCTCGACGACGATGTGCGCCTGGTCGCACGGGTCACCGTGCTCGAACGCGTCGAGATCGGCGCCCGCAGCGTCCTGCACCCCGGGTCGGTCGTCGGCTCGGAAGGCTTCGGCTATGCGCCCGAGGGTCGGGCATGGATCCATGTCCCGCAGGTCGGCACGGTGCGCATCGGCGCCGATGTCGAGATCGGCGCGAACACCACCATCGACCGCGGCGCGCTCGGCGACACCGTCATCGGCGAGGGCGTGAAGATCGACAACCTCGTGCAGATCGGCCACAACTGCAGCATCGGGGCGCACAGCGCGCTCGCCGGCTGCGTCGGGCTCGCCGGCAGTTCGCATGTCGGCGCGCGCTGCCGGCTCGGGGGCGGCGTCGGTCTCGCCGGTCATCTCACGCTCTGCGACGATGTCACCGTCACCGGCTACACGCTCGTGACCGGCGACATCCGTGAGCCGGGCGTGTATTCGGGCGGCGTGCCCGCCGAGCCCGCCGCCGATTGGCGCCGCGTGGTCGGCCGCCTCAAGCGCATAGATTCTTTGGCGCGCCGCGTCTCCGCCCTGGAACGCGGCGCCGTCCCCGACGAGCCGGTCTGAAGCCGGCCGTCCGACCTGCGAGGAAAGAAAGTGAGCGACATCGTCACACTCGACATCAACGCGGTGCTGCGGCAGCTGCCGCACCGCTATCCCTTCCTGCTCGTCGACCGGGTGCTCGAGTGCCACAAGGGCAAGAGCATCCGCGCGCTCAAGAACGTCACCTACAACGAGCCGTACTTCCCGGGGCATTTCCCGCAGCGGCCGGTGATGCCGGGCGTCATGATCATCGAGGCGTTGGCGCAGGCGGCCGGCATCCTCGCGTTCGTCACGGCCGGCGTGTATCCGGACGACGAGACGCGCTTCTACTTCGTCGGCATCGACGAGGCCCGCTTCCGCAAGCCCGTGGAGCCCGGCGACCAGCTGATCCTCACCGCGACGCTGCAGCGGCAGATGCGCGGCATCTGGAAGTTCGGCGCCGTCGCCTATGTCGATGACAAGGAGGTCGCCTCGGCCTCCTTGATGGTCGCGCCGGAGACCGGCAAGGGGGCGGCATGAGCATCGACCCGCGTGCGGTGGTGGCGGAGGGCGCGAAGCTCGCGCCGGGCGTCCAGGTCGGCGCCTACGCGATCATCGGTCCCGATGTGGAGATCGGCGAGGGCACGGTCATCGGCCCGCACGCCGTCGTGACCGGTTGGACGCGGCTCGGCGCGCGCAACAAGGTGTTCCAGTTCGCCTCGATCGGCGATGCGCCGCAGGACAAGAAGTACGCCGGCGAACCGACCCGCGTCGAGATCGGCGACGACAACACCTTCCGCGAGTATGTGACCGTCAACCGCGGCACCGCCAAGGACAAAGGCATCACGCGCGTCGGCGACGACAACCTCTTCATGGCCTCCTCGCATGTGGCGCACGACTGCATCGTCGGCAGCCACTGCGTGTTCGCCAACCTCGCGACGCTCGCCGGACATGTCGAGATCGGCGACCATGTGATCCTCGCGGGCTTCACCGGCGTGCACCAGTTCTGCAAGATCGGCTCGCACGCCTTCATCGCCAACAACACCGCCGTGACCCGCGATGTGCCGCCGTACATCATGGCGGTCGGGCATCCGGCCGAGCCGCATTCGGTGAACGCCACCGGACTCTCGCGCCGCGGGTTCTCCACCGAGCAGGTGCGCAACATCAAGAACGCGTTCCGTACGCTCTACCGTTCGGATCTGCCGCTCGAGGAGGCGGTGACGCGGCTGCGCGAGGCCGCCGCGACGCAGCCCGAGATCGTGCCCTTCGTCGAGTTCATCGGTCGTTCGACGCGCAGCCTGGTGCGCTGAAGCCGCCCGGGCCATGGCGAGCACCGGTCCGGTCATCGCGTTGGTCGCGGGCGAGGCCTCGGGGGACAACCTCGGCGCGGCCCTCATCGAGGCGCTGCGTGCACGCCTGCCCGAGGCGCGGTTCATCGGTGTCGCGGGTCCGCGCATGCGTGCGGCGGGCTGCGAGCCGATCGCCGACGCGGGCGAGCTCGCGCTGATGGGGCTCGCCGAGATCGTCCGGCATCTGCCGCGCCTGATCCGTCTGCGTCGCCGCGTGACGGCGGAGATCGTCGCCGCCCAGCCCGCCGTGTTCATCGGCATCGACGCGCCGGAGTTCAACCTCGGGCTCGCCGCGCGGCTCAAGGCGCAGGGCATCCGCACCGTCCAGTATGTCAGCCCGCAGGTCTGGGCCTGGCGGCAGGGGCGGGTGAAGGGCATCGGCGCCGCCTGCGATCGCATCCTCTGTCTGCTGCCGTTCGAGCCGCCCTTCTATGCCGACCACGGCGTCGAGGCGCGCTTCGTCGGCCATCCGCTCGCCGACCAGTTCCCGATGCAGCCCGACCGCGACACCGCGCGTACGGCGCTTGGATTCACGGCGGAGGACACGGTGGTGGCGGTGCTGCCCGGCAGCCGCGAGGGCGAGGTGTCGCGGCTCGCCGCGCCGTTCGCCGGCGCCTGCGCATGGCTCGCCTCGCATCGGCCGAACACGCGCTTCGTCGCGCCCATGGTCAACGCGGCGGTGCGGGCGCGGTTCGAGGCCGAATGGGGCGAGCGCGCGCCGGGCCTGCCGGTGCAGGTGACCGACGGTCGCGCCCGCGAGGCGTTGGCGGCGGCCGATGTGGTGCTCGTCGCCTCCGGCACGGCCACGCTCGAGACGCTGCTCTCGAAGCGGCCGATGGTGGTGGCCTATCGGCTGGCGGGTCTGACCGCCTTCCTGCTGCGGCGGCTAGGTCTTGTGAAGGTGAAGCATTTCTCGCAGCCCAACCTGCTCGCCGGGCGTGCGGTGGTGCCCGAGTTCTTCCAGGAGGCCGTGACGCCGCAGGCGCTCGGTGCGGCGCTCCTAGCGTGGTTGGAGCAGCCGACCCGCGTGGCCGAAGCGAAGGTCGCATTCACCGCGGTGCACGAGCAGCTGCGATGCGGCGGTGCGGACCTCGCGGCGGAGGCGGTGATGGAGGTCCTCGCTCCGCGAGCAGCGTCATGAGGGTCGCGGGCGTCGACGAAGCCGGGCGCGGTCCGCTCGCCGGACCGGTGGTCGCGGCGGCGGTGATCCTCGATCCTTCCCGGCCCATCGCGGGGCTCGCGGACTCCAAAGCCCTCGCCCCGGAGGTCCGTGCGCGGCTCGCCGTCGAGATCCGCGAGCATGCGCTGGCCTGGTCGGTGGCGCTCGCGAGCCCCGCTGAGATCGACACGCTCAACATCCTGCAAGCGACGCTGCTCACCATGCGTCGCGCGCTGGCGGGACTTCAGGTCGCCCCCGATCATGTCGAGATCGACGGCAACCGTCTGCCTCGGCTCGAGGGGCTCGTCTGGGCGCAGGCTGCGCCGACGCCGACCGTCGAGACCGTGGTGCGCGGCGATGCCAGCCGTCCGGCCATCAGCGCCGCATCGATCCTCGCCAAGACGCTGCGTGACACCCTTATGGAACAACTGGATACGCGACATCCTGGATATGGATTCGCGGTCCACAAGGGCTACCCCACGGCCGCGCACCTCGCCGCGCTGCGTGCCCAGGGCATCTCGGCTGTGCACCGCAGGAGTTTCGGCCCGGTAAGATTGCTCGCGCCATGACCGCCTTCGTCCATCTGCGCCTGCACACCGAATACTCGCTGGTCGACAGCGTGGTGCGCATCCCGGAACTCGTGAAGGCGGTGGCCGAGGCCGGCATGCCGGCGGTGGCGATCACCGATCAGGTGAACCTGTTCGCGATGGTGAAGTTCTACCGCGATGCCATGGCGCGCGGCGTGAAGCCCATCATCGGCGTCGACCTGTTGGTGGCCGAGCGCGGCGAGCGCGCCCAGCCGAGCCGTATCGCGCTGCTGTGCATGGATGAGCGCGGCTACCGCAACCTCACGGCGCTCGTCAGCCGGGCCTACATCGACGGTCGCCAGCGCGACCTGCCGCTCATCGAGCGCGATTGGTTGGACGCCCAGGGGGTCGGCGGGCTGATCGCGCTGTCCTGCGGCGCCGACGGCGATGTCGGCCGCGCGCTGGCGCTCGGCAAGTCCGCCGACGCGGCGCGGCACCTCGCGTTCTGGCGCGAGCGTTTCGGCGACCGCTACTACCTCGAGGTCTCGCGCGTCGGTCGCGAGGGCGAGGAGGCGTTGCTCGCCGCCACCGTGGCGCTCGCCGCCGCCGAGCGGGTGCCGCTGGTCGCGACCAACGATGTGCGCTTCCTCGCGCCCGACGATTTCGACGCCCACGAGGCGCGGGTCTGCATCCACGAGGGCGTGCAGCTCGCCGACCCCGGTCGCTCCCGCCGCTACACGCAGCAGCAATACCTGCGCACGCCCGACGAGATGGCGGCGCTCTTCGCCGACCTGCCGGAAGCGCTCGCCAACAGCGTGGCGATCGCGCGCCGTTGCAGTCTCGCGCTGCATCTCGGCGAGTCGCGGCTGCCCGCCTTCCCGGTTCCGGACGGCATCAGCATCGAGGACTTCCTGCGCAAGGAGGCGGCGCTCGGTCTCGAGTCGCGCTTCGGGCGGCTTGCGCAGCTCGCGGAGGCCGACCGCGCGGCCTACCGGTCGCGGCTCGACAGCGAGCTCGCGGTCATCTGCCAGATGGGTTTCTCGGGCTATTTCCTCATCGTCGCGGACTTCATCCGCTGGGCGCGCGCCAACGGCGTGCCGGTGGGGCCGGGGCGCGGTTCGGGCGCAGGTTCGCTCGTCGCCTACTCGCTCGGCATCACCGACATCGACCCGCTGCAGTACGACCTGCTGTTCGAGCGCTTCCTCAACCCCGAGCGCGTGTCGATGCCGGACTTCGACATCGACTTCTGCATGGACGGCCGCGACCGCGTCATCGACTACGTCGCCGACAAGTACGGCCGACGGCGCGTCTCGCAGATCATCACCTACGGCACCATGGCGGCGAAGGCGGTGGTCCGCGATACCGGGCGCGTGCTCGGCCATCCGTTCCCGTGGGTCGACCGCATCGCAAAGCTGGTGCCGTTCGAGCTCGACATCACCCTCGACTCGGCGTTGGAGAAGGAGCCCGAGCTCAAGCGGCTCTACAAGTCGGACGACGAGGTGCGCGCGCTCATCGACCTCGCACGCTCGCTCGAAGGCCTGACGCGCAACGCCGGCAAGCACGCCGGCGGCGTGGTGATCGCGCCGTCGGTCATCGAGGACTTCGCGCCGCTCTACTGCGAAGCGGGCGGCGGTTCGGTGGTCACGCAGTTCGACAAGGACGATGTCGAGGCTGCGGGCCTCGTGAAGTTCGATTTCCTCGGCCTGCGCACGCTCACCGTGATCGACCATGCGGTGCGGACCATCGACGCCGCGCGCACCGCCGCCGGCGAGCAGGGGCCGCCGCTCGACATGGCCGAGCTGCCGATGGACGACGCCGCGACCTTCGCGTTGCTGAAGTCCTGCCGGACGACCGCCGTGTTCCAGCTCGAATCGCGCGGCATGAAGGACCTGGTGCGCCGGCTGCAGCCCGACTGCTTCGAGGACATCGTCGCCCTCGTCGCGCTGTTCCGGCCGGGCCCGCTGCAGTCGGGCATGGTCGACGACTTCATCGCCCGCAAGCACGGCCGCATCGACGGCCCGATCGACTACCTGCACCCCCGCCTGGAGCCGGTGCTCAAGCCGACCTACGGCGTTATCCTCTACCAGGAACAGGTGATGCAGATCGCGCAGGTGCTGGCCGGCTACACGCTCGGCGGCGCCGACCTGCTGCGCCGCGCCATGGGCAAGAAGAAGCCCGAGGAGATGGCCAAGCAGCGCAGCATCTTCGTCGACGGCGCCAAGGCGCAGGGCGTGCCCGAGCACCAGGCCGTGCACATCTTCGACCTGATGGAGAAGTTCGCGGGCTACGGCTTCAACAAATCGCACTCGGCCGCCTATGCGCTGCTCTCCTACCAGACGGCCTGGCTCAAGGCGCACCATCCCGAGGCCTACATGGCCGCGGTGCTGTCGGCCGACATGGCGCACACCGACAAGATCGTCACGCTGAAGGACGAGTGCGACAGCATGGGTCTCGAGGTGCTGCCGCCCGATGTCAACGCCTCGGGCTGGGCCTTCGTGGTCGCCGGACCGCGTCGCGTGCGCTACGGCCTCGGCGCGATCAAGGGCGTGGGCGAGGGCGCGGTCGAGTCCATCGTCGCGCAGCGCGAGGCGGGCGGACCCTACCGCAGCCTCGAGGACCTCTGCCGTCGCCTCGACCTCGACAAGGTGAACCGGCGCGTGTTCGAGGCGCTGATCCGTTCGGGCAGCCTCGATTCTTTGGGTGTCAACCGCGCCACGCTGATGGCGCGCCTGCCCGCCGCGGTGCAGCTCGGGGAGCAGTCGACGCGCGCCGCGGAGACGGGGCAGGTGGACCTCTTCGGTCTCGCCTCGGCACCGGGCGGCGGCGGGGGCGACGATGCGGCGGGCGCAGCACCGGCCGCGCCGCAGCAGCCCGAGTGGAGCGAGGCGGTGCGGCTCGCCGGCGAGCGTGAGACGCTCGGCCTCTACCTCACCGGGCATCCGATCACCCGCTACGAGCGCGACCTCGGCCGCTTCGTCACCGGCCGCATCGCCGACCTGGTCAGCGACCGGCCCGCGCAGGGCGCAGCGGAGCGCGGTTTCTTCGGCGGCCGCAGCGCCGCCGTGGCCGGCTACATCCACGAGGTGCGCAAGCGCGGCAACCGCACCTCGCTGGTGCTCGACGACCGCACCGGTCGCATCGAGGTCACGCTGTTCGACGAGGTGCTGCAGCGCCACCGCGAGCTCGTCGTGAAGGACGCGATGGTGCTGGTCGAGGGGCAGCTGCGCTTCGACGAGGTGGGCGATGCCTGGCGCATGTCGGCGAAGCGCATCGTCGATCTCGATCGTGCCCGCGAGGAGCAGGCGCAGCGCATCGTGCTGCTGTGGCCACGCGCGCCGGGCGCCGACCACGGACTGCTGCTGCAACGCCTCGCCGATGTGCTCGCACCGCACCGCCCGGGGCCTTGTGCCGTCGGCGTGCGCTACGCGGGCGAGAAGGCGAGCGCGGCGCTCGAGCTCGGGCCGGAGTGGCGCGTGCGCGCAAGCCCGGCGCTGCTCGAGGCGCTCGAGCAGCTGGTGGGTGCGGAGGGCCTGCGTGTGGCCTACGGTCCGCCGGGCGGTACCCCGGGGTCGTCCTACGGTGTAGTCTGACCCCATGGGACTCAACTTCCTCGATTTCGAGCAGCCGATCGCCGAGCTGGAAGCGAAGATCGACGAGCTGCGCCATGTCAACGCCGACGCCGGCGTCAACCTGCAGGACGAGATCCGCCGTCTGCAGTCGAAGAGCGACCAGCTGACCCGCAGCATCTTCTCGGGCCTCTCGCCGTGGCAGATCACGCAGCTCGCGCGCCATCCGCAGCGGCCGTACACGCTCGACTACCTCTCGCAGGCCTTCGGCGAGTTCCAGGAGCTGCACGGCGACCGCATGTTCGCCGACGATCCGGCGCTGATCGGCGGGCTTGCGCGGCTCGGCGGCGAGGCCGTGGTGGTCATCGGCCACCAGAAGGGCCGCGACACCAAGGAGCGCGTCCGCCGCAACTACGGCATGCCGAAGCCCGAGGGCTACCGCAAGGCGCTGCGTCTGATGCGGCTCGCCGAGCGTTTCGGTCTGCCGCTCATCACCTTCATCGACACCCCGGGCGCCTACCCCGGCCTCGACTCCGAGGAGCGCGGGCAGAGCGAGGCGATCGCCCGCAACCTGTTCGAGATGTCGCGGCTGCGCGTGCCGGTGATCAGCGCGGTGATCGGCGAGGGCGGCTCGGGCGGTGCGCTCGCCATCGGTGTCTGCGACCGGCTGCTGATGCTGCAGTACAGCACCTACTCGGTGATCTCGCCCGAGGGCTGCGCGTCCATCCTCTGGAAGAGCGCCGACAAGAAAGAGGCCGCCGCCGAGGCGATGGGCCTCACCGCCGATCGGCTGCAGAAGCTCGGGCTGGTCGACGAGGTCATCCCGGAGCCGCTCGGCGGTGCGCACCGCGATGTCGCGGCCACCTGCGCGGCGCTCGGCGCGGCGCTGCAGCGGCATCTCGCGGAGCTGCGCGCGCTGCCGGCGGAGCGTCTGCGCGCCGCGCGCCGTGAGCGCATCGCCGGGTTCGGCGTGTTCAGCGAGGACAAGAGCTGAGCCGGCGCGATCCGCTCGTCGTCGCGCTCGGCGAGCGGCTCGCCATCCTGTCGCGCGAGGCGCCTGTCTCCCGTCTCTGTGTCGCGTTGAGCGGCGGTCCCGATTCGGTCGCGCTGCTCGGTGCCTTGGTCGCCCTGCGACGGTCGTCGGCGCGTTGGCGGGCGCTGCCGCTGCGCGCGCTGCACATCGACCATCAACTGCAGCCGGCGTCCGCCGCTTGGGCACGACAGTGCCGCCGTCTCGGTCGCGCGCTCGGCGTGCCGGTGACCGTGCGTCGGGTCGAGGTGCGGCGCGGCAAGGGTCTGTCGCTCGAGGCCGAGGCGCGCCGCGCCCGCCGCGCCGCGTTCGCGGCGGCGCTGCGCCCCGGCGAGGCGCTGCTCACCGCCCATCATCTCGACGACCAGCTCGAGACGATGCTGCTGATGCTGATGCGCGGCGCCGGCGTCGACGGGCTCGCGGCGATGCCGTCGGTCATGCCGTGCGGAGCGGGGTGGATGCTGCGTCCGCTGCTCGGTTCGACGCGCGCCGAGCTCGAAGCGTTCGTCGCGCGGCGGCGCCTGCCCGTCGTGATCGACGAGACCAACCGTGACGAGCGTTTCGACCGCAACTACCTGCGGCGGCAGGTCACGCCGTCGCTGCGCGCGCGGTGGCCGGCGGCGGCGGCGGTGGCGGCGCGCAGCGCGCTGCGGCTCGGCGAGGCCCGGGCATTGCTCGCCGACCTCGCTCAGGCGGACCTTGCGAGGGGCGATCCCGCAGGCGCCGGAGCCGCGCTCGATCTGGCGGTGCTCGATGGGCTCTCGGCCGCCCGCCAACGCAACGCGCTGCGCGCATGGTTGCGCGGGCAGGGTGCATCGATGCCCGATGCGGTGCATCTCGAGCGCATCCGTGTCGAGCTGCGCGCGGCGCGGGCCGATGCGCAGCCCGTGGTGCGTTGGGGCGGCGGCGAGGTGCGGCGTTTCCGTGGTCGGCTGTATCTTCTGTCGACCGACACGGCGCCGCACGCGGTCGGTCCCGTGGACGGCGTACCGGCCTCGCACGCCTGGGACTGGGCGCGGCGGCGCGCGCACCCGCTCGGTCCCGGTCGTGGCCGTCTGCGCTTGGTGCCGGACCCATCGGGACCCATCGCGAGGGCGGCGTTGCCGTCGCGGCTCACGGTCCTGACGCGCCTGCCCGGCGCGCGGGTGGCGCTGCGCGAGGGCGGCCCGCGCCAAGGTCTGGGTGAACTGATGCGCGCCGCGGGTGTGCTGCCGTGGGAGCGCGACCGCTTGCCCGTCGTGTGCGCCGGCGACCGCATCGTCGCGGTGCCCGGGGTGCTGGTGTCGGCGGCCTTCGCCGCCCCGTCCGACGCATCGGGCGCCGGGCGCTTGCGCCTCGTCTGGGAGGACGCGCCCGCGGTGCTCGCGGCGCGTTGAGCGACGGGCCGCGATTTGCTAATCTGACAACCCGTCGCGCCATGGCCGTCCCGGCCGCGGCGACACACAGCGGCGGTGCCCATGCCTCGGTTCGTATTCGTCACCGGCGGTGTCGTTTCCTCTCTCGGGAAGGGCATCGCCTCCGCCTCGTTGGGCGCCATCCTCGAGGCCCGCGGCCTGAAGGTCGCGATGGTCAAGCTCGACCCCTACATCAACGTCGATCCGGGCACGATGAGCCCGTTCCAGCACGGTGAGGTGTTCGTCACCGACGACGGCACCGAGACCGACCTCGACCTCGGCCACTACGAGCGCTTCGTGCGCACGGTCACCGGCCGCAACAGCAACTTCACCACCGGCCGCATCTACGAGCGGGTGATCGCCAAGGAGCGCCGCGGCGACTACCTCGGCGCGACGGTGCAGGTGATCCCGCACATCACCGATGAGATCAAGCGCAACATCCTGCTCGGCGCCGGCGACTCCGATGTCTGCATGGTCGAGATCGGCGGCACGGTGGGCGACATCGAGTCGCTGCCGTTCCTCGAGGCGATCCGTCAGCTCGGCGTCGAGCTCGGCCGCAACCACTGCGTCTTCATGCACCTGACGCTGGTGCCGGTGGTCGGCGGCTCGGGCGAGATCAAGACCAAGCCGACCCAGCACTCGGTCAAGGAGCTGCGCGGCATCGGCATCCAGCCCGACATCCTGCTGTGCCGCGCGCACGACCCGCTGCCCGCCGAGCAGCGCCGCAAGATCGCGCTGTTCACCAACGTCGAGGAGCGTGCCGTCATCTCGGCGGTGGATGCGCGCGACATCTACGAGATCCCGATGCTGCTCCACGAGCAGCATCTGGACGAGATCGTGGTGGAGAAGCTCCGTCTCGAGGCGCAGGCCAAGCCCGCGGACCTCTCGCAGTGGCAGGCCGTGGTCGATGCCAAGGCGAACCCCACGGCCGAGGTCGACATCGCGATGGTCGGCAAGTATGTGCAGATCCGCGATTCCTACATCTCGCTCAACGAGGCGCTGACCCACGCCGGTGTCCAGACCCGCACGAGGGTGCGCATCCACTTCATCGATTCCACCGACATCGAGGAGCGCGGCACGGCGCTGCTCGAGGGCATGGATGCGATCCTGGTGCCGGGCGGCTTCGGCGAGCGCGGCATCGAGGGCAAGATCGCCGCCATCAAGCACGCCCGCGAGCGCGGCATCCCGTATCTCGGCATCTGCCTCGGCATGCAGCTGGCGGTGATCGAGTACGGACGCAATGTGCTCGGCCTCGACGGCGCCAACAGCACCGAGTTCAACCGCAGCGCGCCGCACCCTGTGATCGCGCTGATCACCGAGTGGCAGGACGCCGCGCGCGGCGCCCAGGCGCGCGACGAGTCCTCGGCCAAGGGCGGCACGATGCGTCTCGGCGCGCAGGATGTCGACCTCGCAGCGGGCTCGCGCGCCCGTACGCTCTACGGCCGCGACCGGATCCGCGAGCGCCATCGCCACCGCTACGAGTTCAACAACACCTACATGGACCGCTATCGCGCCGGCGGGCTGGCCTTCACCGGCCTCTCGGGCGATGGGCTCGTGGAGATCGTCGAACTGGCGGGCCATCCGTGGTTCCTCGCCACGCAGTTCCATCCCGAGTTCACCTCCAATCCGCGCGACGGGCATCCGCTCTTCACCGGCTTCGTGTCGGCCGCGCTCGCGAAGCGCGGCACCGCGGGCAGGGCCTGAGATGCGCCTCGCTTCGTTCGAGGTCGGCGCCCGCGAACCGCTGTTCCTGATCTCCGGGCCCTGCGTCATCGAGAGCGCGGCGCTCTGCGAGGAGGTCGCGGGCCGCATGCTCGAGATCACGCGGCCGCTCGGCATCCCGTACATCTTCAAGGCCTCGTTCGACAAGGCCAACCGCAGCTCCCGCTCGAGCTTCCGCGGGCCGGGGCTCGAGGGCGGGCTCAAGGTGCTGGCCGACATCCGCAGCCGTTTCGGCGTGCCGGTGCTGACCGATGTGCACGAGGACACGCCGCTCGCCGAGGTGGCCTCGGTGGTCGATGTGCTGCAGACGCCGGCGTTCCTCTGCCGCCAGACCAACTTCATCGTCGGCGTCGCCTCGCAGGGCAAGCCGGTCAACATCAAGAAAGGCCAGTTCCTCTCGCCCTGGGAGATGCAGAACGTGGTCGACAAGGCGCGCTCCACCGGCAACGAGCAGGTGATGGTCTGCGAGCGCGGCTTCTCCTTCGGCTACAACAACCTCGTCTCCGACATGCGTGCGCTCGCGGTGATGCGCCGCACGGGATGTCCGGTGGTGTTCGACGCCACGCACTCGGTGCAGCTGCCGGGCGGGCAGGGCGGCTCCTCGGGCGGTCAGCGCGAGTTCGTGCCGGTGCTGGCGCGCGCGGCGGTGGCGGCGGGAGTCGCCGGCGTGTTCATGGAGACCCACCCCGATCCCGCGCGCGCGTTGTCGGACGGCCCGAACGCCTGGCCGCTGGCGCGCATGCCGGCGCTGCTCGAGACGCTGGTGGCGCTCGACCGCAGCGTCAAATCACGACCGTTCGAGGAAGACGAAGCATGAGCCGCATCAAGCACATCAAGGCGCGCGAGGTCATGGATTCGCGCGGCAATCCGACCGTCGAGGCGGAGGTCGTGCTGTCGAGCGGCGCGATGGGCCGTGCGGCCGTGCCGTCGGGCGCTTCGACCGGCACACGCGAGGCCGTCGAGCTGCGCGACGGCGACCCGAAGCGCTATCTCGGCAAGGGCGTGCTGAAGGCCGTCGCCAACGTCGACGGACCCATCCGCAAGGCGCTGCGCGGTCGTGACGCGCGCGACCAGGGCGAGATCGATGCGCGGTTGATCGCCCTAGACGGCACGGAGAACAAGTCCCGTCTCGGCGCGAACGCGCTGCTCGCGGTGTCGATGGCCAATGCGCACGCGGCTGCCGCGGACGCCGGCCAGCCGCTATGGCGCTACCTGGCGCGCGGCAAGAAGCCGCTGATGCCGGTGCCGATGATGAACGTCATCAACGGTGGCGCGCATGCCGACAACAGCCTGGATGTGCAGGAGTTCATGATCCTGCCGGTGGGCGCCAAGAGCTTCTCGGAAGCGCTGCGCCAGGGCGCCGAGGTGTTCCACACCCTGAAGGGCATCCTCAAGGGCCGCAAGCTCACCACCGCGGTCGGCGACGAGGGCGGTTTCGCGCCGGACCTCGCCTCGAGCGAAGCGGCGCTGAAGCTCCTGCTGCAGGCCATCGAGAAGGCGGGCTACAAGCCCGGTCGCGACATCTGCCTCGGCCTCGATGTCGCGAGCTCGGAGTTCTTCCGCGACGGCGTCTACACGCTGCACGGTGAGCATCGCAGCTTCAAGGCGGCGCAGTTCGCACGCTACCTCGCCAAGCTCTGCGACAAGTATCCGATCATCACCATCGAGGACGGCATGGCGGAGGGCGACTGGTCGGGCTGGGCCGGCCTCACCGACGCGCTCGGCGAGCGCGTGCAGCTGGTCGGCGACGACCTCTTCGTCACCAATCCGAAGATCCTCGCCGAGGGCATCGCCAAGGGCATCGCCAACTCGATCCTCATCAAGGTCAACCAGATCGGCACGCTGACCGAGACCCTCGAGGCGATCACGCTCGCGCAGGGCGCCGGCTATTCGGCCGTGGTGTCGCACCGCTCGGGCGAGACCGAGGACACGACCATCGCCGACATCGCGGTCGCGACCGGCGCGGGGCAGATCAAGACCGGATCGCTCTCGCGTTCGGACCGCATCGCCAAATACAACCAGCTGCTGCGCATCGAGGAGGCGCTCGGCGCGCGCGCGCGCTACGCCGGACGCGACGCCTTCCCGGTGCGGGTCTGAACGGTATGCTTTATTTCGGACCTTCACAGGGTTAATCTTCGCGCCATGGCCAAGTGGTTCGCCGGCGTCCTGGTCGTCGTTCTGGTGCTCCTGCAGTACCGGATGTGGCTCTCCGACGACGGCGTCAGCGAGACGCTGCGGCTCGCCCAGGCGGTCGAGTCGCAGAAGACGACCAACGACGGGCTCCGCGAACGCAACGCCCAGCTGGCCGCCGAGGTCGCCGACCTCAAGGACGGTTTCACCGCTCTCGAGGAGCGGGCGCGCAGCGAACTCGGCATGATCGCGCCCGACGAGACCTTCTACCAGGTGGTGCCGCGCGTAGCGCAGACCGTCGCGCCCGCGACCGCTCCGGCGCCGTCGGCGACCGCCGCACCCGCCCGCTCGGCGCAGCGCTGAGGCCTGCGGTTTGTCGCCTCCGCCGTACTGGCTCGTCATGCCGGCGGCGGGACGCGGCGAAAGGCTCGGCGCCGGCATCCCCAAGCAATACCTCCCGCTGCTCGGTCGCCCCATGCTCGAGTGGTCGCTCGCGCCGTTCCTCGCCGATGCCGCTTGTCGCGGTGTGGTGGTGGTCGCGGCCGCGGGCGACATCCATTGGTCCGCGCTCCGCGCGCGGCTTTCGCGCCCGGTGCGCGAGGCGGTCGGTGGTGCGACCCGCGCCGATTCGGTGGCCTCCGGCCTCGCCGCGCTGCGTGCGGCGCGGGCCGGCGACGATGATTGGGTGCTGGTGCACGACGCCGCGAGGCCCTGCGTGACCGCGGCCGAGATCGACGCGCTGCGCGCCGCCGTCGGGGCGGATCCGCAAGCAGCGGGCGGTCTGCTCGCCTTGCCCCTCGCCGACACGCTCAAGCGCGGCGATGCCGCGCACGGCGCGCTGCGCAGCGCGGGTACGCTGTCGCGCGAGTCGCTGTGGCGCGCGCTCACCCCGCAGATGTTCCGGCTCGGCGCGCTGCAGCGCGCGCTCGAGGCCGCGGCCCGCGACGGGCGCAGCCCCACCGACGAAGCCCAAGCCCTCGAATGGCAGGGTCTCGCGCCGCGGCTGGTGGCGGGCGAGGCGACCAACCTCAAGGTGACGACGCAGGCCGATGTCACGCTCGCCGAGGCGATCCTCGCGGCGCGTGGCGCCGTCGCGGCGCGTCCTGCGGCCGTGTCGGGAGTGCGGCCATGATCCGGGTCGGTTCGGGGTTCGACATCCACGCCTTCGGTCCCGGCGACCATGTGATGCTGGGCGGGGTGCGCATCGCGCATGCCGCGGGGGTGCGCGCCCACTCGGACGGCGATGTGCTGCTGCATGCTCTGTGCGACGCGTTGCTCGGCGCCGCGGGGCTCGGCGATATCGGACAGCATTTCCCGGATTCCGATCCGCGCTGGCGCGGCGCGCCGAGCTCGGGCTTCATCGAAGCGGCGGTGTCGATGCTCCGCGAGCGCGGCTGGCAGGTGGTGAACGCCGACCTCACGCTGCTCGCCGAGGCGCCGCGCATCGGCGCGCACCGCGAGGCGATCCGCACCTGCGTCGCTGCGCTGCTGCAGGTCGCCCCTGACGCGGTGAACCTCAAGGCCACGACCACCGAGCGCCTGGGTTTCGTCGGTCGCGACGAAGGTCTCGCCGCGCAGGCCAGCGTGCTCATCGAGCGCGTGTCTTGACCGCGCGGCCCGTCTGAGCGGCGCCCGCGATGGCTGATTGGCAGGCGTTGGCGCTCGATCCACCGCGGGCTTTCGGGCCGCCGGTCGGCAGCGCGCGGTTGCGGTCCGTCCCCGAGGACTTCCAGGTCGATGAGCGGCTCGGCTTCGAGCCTTCGGGCGCCGGCGAGCATCTGCTGGTGCGGGTGCGCAAGCGCGGCGCGAACACGGCGTGGGTGGCCCGCGAGCTGGCGCGCGTCGCCGGGGTCCGTCCGCACGATGTCGGTTACGCGGGGCTCAAGGACCGGCACGCCGTCACCACGCAGTGGTTCAGCCTGCCCGCGCGTCGGCAGGAGCCGGCGGCGCTCGCGGGGGCGCACGGCGAGGGTTGGGAGGTGCTGGAGGCCCATGCGCACCGGCGCAAGCTGCCGCGCGGTGCGCTGGCCGGCAACGATTTCCGCATCGTGCTGCGTGGTTTCGACGGCGATCGCGAGGCCCTGGAGCGCCGCGTCGAGAAGCTGCGCCAGCACGGCGTGCCCAACTATTTCGGGCCGCAACGCTTCGGCCGCGACCTCGCCAACCTCGCGGTGCTGCGCGGCGGTGTGCCGTCGCGCGACGGGCGCGGTTTCGTGCTGTCGGCGGCCCGCAGCCTGATCTTCAACGCGGTGCTGGCGGAGCGCGTCCGCGAGGGCACCTGGAACCGGCTGCTCGCGGGCGAACGCGCCAACCTCGACGGCCGCAACTCGAACTTCCTCGTCGAGGCCTCGGACACCATCCTCGAGCAGCGCACCGCCGCGCTCGACCTGCATCCGACCGGGCCGCTGTGGGGCGAGGGCGACAGCGGCACGCGCGGCGCGGTGGCCGTCTTCGAACAGGGCATCGCCGAGCGCTTCCCGGCCCTGACGGACCTGCTGCGTGGCGCGGGTCTCGAGGCGGCGCGGCGACCGCTGCGCATGGCGGTGCCGGACCTCACCCTCGCGTGGCTGCCGGAGGGCGAGGGGCGCGACTGCGAGTTGCGCTTTTCGTTGCGGGCAGGCAGTTTCGCGACGGTCGCGTTGCGCGAACTCATGGTGCCGTCGTCGGCGGGCGACGCGGCGGTCGATGCGGAGGAAGAACATGGTTGAGATCCAGGACCACGGTCCGGTGCGCGAGATCCGTCTGGCGCGGGCACCTGTCAACGCGCTGTCCGCGCAGTTCGCGGGCGCGATCGATGCAGCGCTGGCCGAGGCCTATGCAGCGGGCGAGGGCGGCACGGTACGCGCGGTGGTGCTGTCGGGACAGCCCGGGATGTTCTCGGCCGGGCTCGATGTGCGCGAGGTGATGGCCTCGGCGGAGTCGCTGCGCACGCTGATGATCGCGTTCTGGCGCCTGCAGCAGCGGATCGCGCTCGGGTCGCTGCCCGTGGTGGCTGCGTTGACCGGACACGCCCCGGCGGGCGGCACGGTCCTGGCGGTGCTCTGCGACCATCGCGTGATGGCCGAGGGCAAGTTCCGCATGGGACTCAACGAAGTGCAGGTCGGACTCTTCCCCGGCGAGACCATCTTCCGCTGCTTCGAGCGGCTGGTCGGCCGGGGGCGCGCCGCGGCGCTGCTGCCGCGCGGCGCGATGCTCACGCCGTCCGAGGCTTTGGCGGCCGGGTTGGTCGACGAGGTCGTCGAGCCCGCCCGCGTGGTGCCGCGCGCCATCGAGCTCGCCGCCGAGTGCGCCGCGTTGCCGCCGCTGGCCTATCGGCAGACGCGCAAGATGGTGCGCAGCGATCTCGCGGAGCTCTTCGCGGCCTCGCCGGAGGAGATCGCCCGGCAGATGGGCGACGACTGGGTGACCGACGAGACGCGCGAGAAGATGTCGGCGATCCTCGCGCGTCGTTGACGACGCGCGGCGAAGGCATGTCGCGTCGTCGACGACGCGCGGCGGGATCAGCCCCGCAGCAGCACGTAGATCGCGCCGGTGCCGCCGTCGGTCTGCCGCGCCGAGCAGAACGCGATCACATCGTCGTCGCGGCGCAGCAGCACATTGACGGCGTTCTTGAGGACCGGTCCGCGCGACCCTGAGCCGAGGCCCTTGCCGTGCACGATGCGCAGGCAACGCGCCTGGCTCGCATGCGCCCGGGCGAGGAAATCGCGCAGCGCAGGCTTGGCTTCCTTGAGCGTCATGCCGTGCAGGTCGAGCTCGTCATCGACCCGCCAACGGCCGCGGCGCAGGTCGCGCAGCGTGGATTCACGCACGCCGTCACGGCGGTATGAGAGGGCGTCGGCCGCCTCGACATCGAGCTGCGCGGGCGTGAGCTCGAGGCTTTCCTCCAGGACCTCCTCGACGGCGAGCCGCGAGAACACGGCGCGGGCCGGCGGCTTGCGGCGCTTGGGCGTGCGCACGCGCGGCATGGCGGGCAGCGGCGTGACGCCACGCATCGCCTCGCGGAAGGCCTTGCTGTCCTCGTCGTCCTTGTCGCGCATGCTGTCCTGCACCGGCGCGCTGTCGCCGCTCCGCCGACTTCCAGTATATTGCCCGCGCCATGAAGATACTCGTCAGCAACGATGACGGCTACCGCGCCCCGGGGCTGGCCGCCTTGCGCGGCTCGCTGGAGGGCCTCGCCCAGCTCACCACGGTCGCGCCCGAGCGCAACCACAGCGGGGCGAGCAATGCGCTTACGCTCGAGATGCCGCTGCGGGTCACCGAGTTCGGTCCCGATGCGTATTTCGTCTCCGGTACGCCCACCGACTGCGTGCACCTCGCGATCTCGGGGCTGTTCGACCACGAACACGACATGGTCGTCTCCGGCATCAACAACGGCGAGAACCTCGGCGACGATGTGCTCTATTCGGGCACGGTGGCCGCGGCCATCGAAGGACGCTTCCTCGGGCTGCCGACCGTGGCGTTCTCGCTGCGGCGGCCCGCCGAGGGTGAGCCGGATTTCACCGCCGCGGGCAAGGTGGCGCGGCTCGTGGTGGAGCGGCTTCTGACGGCGCCGTTGGAACGCACCATGATCCTCAACGTCAACATCCCGCCGCTGCCCTTCGAGCGTCTGCGTGGCTTCCGCAGCACCCGCCTCGGCGCGCGCCATCGCGCCGACCGCGTGGTGCCGACCATGGATCCGCGCGGGCGTCAGGTGTGGTGGGTGGGCGCGGCCGGGGAGGGTGAGGACGACGGCCCCGGCACCGATTTCCATGCCATCGCCGAGGGCTATGTGTCGGTGACGCCGCTGCAGGTCGATCTCACGCGCCACGCGGCGCTCGACCAGGTCGCGCGCTGGCTCGATGGCATCGGCTGACGGCGCCGGCGGGTCTCGTCATCGCATGGACGCCCGCCTCGACGGCATCGGACTCACCTCGGCACGCACCCGTGAGCGACTGGTGCAGCGGCTCCGTGAGCAGGGCATCCATGACGAGGCGGTGCTGGCGCGCATCCTCGAGGTGCCGCGGCACATCTTCATGGACGAGGCGCTGGCGAGCCGTGCCTATGAGGACACCGCGCTGCCCATCGGGTTCGGGCAGACCATCTCCCAGCCTTACATCGTCGCGCGCATGACCGAGGCGATGCTGGAGCGCCGCTCGCCGCGCACCGTGCTCGAGGTCGGCACCGGCTGCGGCTATCAGACCGCGGTGCTCGCCGGACTCGTGCCGCGCATCTTCACCATCGAGCGCATCGAGCCGCTGCTGACGCGCGCCAAGCAGTCGCTGCGCGCGCTCGGCATCGAGAACGTGCGCTTCCGTCACGGCGATGGCTATGAAGGCTGGCGCGCCAACGGTCCCTACGACGGCATCCTGGTCGCCGCCGCGCCGCCCGAAGTGCCGGCCGAGCTGTTGTCGCAGTTGGCGCCCAACGGTCGGCTCGTGATGCCGGTCGGTCCCGAGGGCAAGCAGGTGTTGGTGCGCTACACGCGGCGCGAGACGGGCTGCGTGCGCGAGGAGCTCGGCCCGGTGTCTTTCGTGCCGCTGCTCTCGGGCGTGATCGGGCCCGGCGGCCGCTAGTCGCCCG